>JACXTT010001318.1_pt1 | contig 41669 bp, 33 predicted proteins | sample 9270951 | NCBI WGS metagenome assembly JACXTT01 (sample SAMN15532306, study PRJNA645909) | rock metagenome | isolation source: weathered quartz diorite | place: Puerto Rico | collected 2017-06-21
CTTGATGTTCAACCAAATGTTTGTCCCGCGGGATGGCGTCCGGACTGGGTACGGCCATCTTCACGTGGCTCCGATCCACGCGTACCATCTGCTGGATGCCCGGAATAATTATGACCAGTCCCGGTCCCTTTACCGACCAGAACCGGCCAAGCTGGAACACCACGCCCCGCTCGTACTCGCGCAGCACCCGCAGCGCCATGAACAGCAATAGCCCGATACCGACCAGAAGCACAATTCCGAAATATCCGCCCATCTTCACTCCCCTCCTTTGGTATTGCCGTCCGGCGCGACCTCGAGCACCAGACCTTTGATTGCCGTGACGCGGACTTTCTGCCCGCGTTTCAGCGCGACCGGGCTCCTGACCTTCCAGTTCTCGCTGTGGATCAGTGCCCAGCCCTCCTGCGCAAAATCCTCGATGACCTCACCCGGTGCCCCGATCATTTCCTCGCTGCCACTGACCACCGGGCGCTTGCGCGCCTGCACTGCCATGCCCACCACGACCAGGATGAACAACGCACTCAGGAAGGCGATGGCCCCTATCAGCGGCCAGGGCAGGATAAATCCGGGAACGTCGGTATCGATCATCATCACCGAGCCGATCACGAACGCTATGATCCCGCCGATGCCGAGCGATCCGTAGGCGGGTACGAAGACTTCCGCGATCATGAACGCGATGCCGAGGACGAGCAACGCCACGCCGGCGTAATTGACCGGGAGCAATTGCAGCGCGTAGAGCGCAATCAGCAGGCAGATCGCGCCGGCGACGCCGGGCAGAACGAACCCCGGGTTGTAGAACTCGAACAGTAGCCCGTACATGCCGAGCAGCAGCAGGATGTAGGCGATGCTCGGATCGGTGATCAGCGCCAGGAAGCGACTGCGCCAGTCCGGCTCGATCGCGGTGGTCTCCGCGCCCATGGTCCGCAGAATCCGATCCTGCCCGGCAACATTGAGCTTGCGGCCGTCGAGCTTCTTGAGGAGATCGGGCAGGTCGGCAGCGACCAGGTCGATCACCTTGCGCTTTAGCGCTTCCTCGGCCGGCAGGCTCACCGCCTCGCGCACCGCTCTCTCCGCCCACTCGGCATTGCGGCCGCGCAATTGCGCGAGTCCGCGAATGTAAGCCGCCGCGTCGAACACCGCCTTGCGCCGGTGCGCATCACTAATCCAGTCCTTCTCGGCGTCCTTGGTCTGGTCTGCCTTTTTTCCGTTCCTGCGCTCGGACTCCTGCGGCTGGCGCTGCGGTTCCGGCGATCCTGGCATGCCGCCGATCGAAATCGGGGTTGCCGCGCCCAGGTTCGTGGCAGGCGCCATCGCGGCGATATGGCTGGCGTAAAGAATGTAGGTGCCGGCGCTGGCGGCACGCGCACCGCTCGGCGCGACAAAAGTAGCCACCGGAATGGATGAAGCGAGGATGTCCTTGATGATCGAGCGCATCGATGTATCGAGCCCGCCCGGGGTGTCCATCTTCAGCACCACAAGCTGCGCCTGCTGTTCCGCAGCGCGTTCGAGATTGCGGTGGATGTAGTCGGCGGTCGCGGGTCCGATCGCGCCGCTGAGGGACAGCACCACCACAGGTCCCTCCGCGCCGGGCGCCGAACCCGCGCTCAGCAAGAGGATCAGCGCGACAAACAGGACTCGCATCGGAGGAAACGCAATGTGGGTTTTCCGGCAATCACTATAGCCCTAACACAAGGGACTGCAAAATCGCAAGCGATCAGGCAAGCGGATCGATGAGGACTCCGGGGTTCAACATGCCGCGCGGATCGAGCTGCCTTTTCGCGGCGCGCAGAGCGGCTGCGAACAGGTCCGGCCGCTGTCTGTCGTACCAGCGCCGGTGGTCGCGTCCGACCGCATGGTGATGGGTGATGGTGCCGCCGAGCGCGTTGAGAACTTCGGAAGCGGCGATCTTGATCGCCCAGCATTGCTCGACCAGACGACGCTTGTCGCCTAGCGCGTGGAAACTGAAATAAGGCGCCGGTCCATCCGGGTAGACGTGGGTGAAGCGGCAGGTGACCACGCCTTTTTTCCCGGTGACGTCTTCGATGGCGCGCTCGGTTTCGGCTTTGACCTTGACATGGAATCCGGGAAAACGGTCCCAGGTGATCGAGGTCTCGAAGGTATCGGCGATGATCCCGCGCGGCGTCAGGACTTCGCGGTAGTAGGGCATGCGCAGGAAGCTGTCGCGCCATTGTCCGGCCGCCCCCTGGCGCTGCGCGCCGTCGGTATTGAGCGCCCGCTCGTCGTACTCGCCCCCGTTTGCGCGCACGATCTCGAGCGCGCGCTGCAGGTTCGCCTCCTGCGGCCGGTCGGCGGATTCGAAAGTCAGCACCAGAATCGAATGCCTGCCGTCGCCGGCGCCGTTCACCAGCGCCTCGCCGGCATCGAGCAGTCGCGTATTGGCCGGATACAGATGCGACTGGCTAATGGCACGCACGCACTCCGCCGCCTGGTAGAAATCCTCGAAACGCGCGGAGGTCGCGGCGCGAAAGGCCGGGCGCGGCCGCAGCCGCATCCAGGCTTCGGTGATGATGCCGAGTATCCCTTCGGAACCGATGAAAAGCCGGTCGGGGCTGGGCCCGGCGCCCGAGCCCGGCAGCCGGAAGGATTCCAGGGTACCGGCTGGAGTCACCACGCGCAGGCTCTCGACGAAATCGTCAATGTGGGTGTAGAGCGTGGCGTAGTGGCCGCCGCTGCGGGTGGCGATCCAGCCGCCCAGCGTCGAGAACTCGAAGGACTGCGGGAAATGGCGGAGCGTCAGGCCGCTGGGCTTGAGCTGGCTTTCCAGCGCCGGCCCGTAAGTGCCGCCCTGTATGCGTGCGGCCTGCGATGTCGTGTCGATCTCGAGCACGCGCCCGAGGTGTCTCAGGTCGATAGTAACCACATGACGGTCGGTGCGCGGCGGCTCGACGCCGCCCACCACGCTCGAACCTCCGCCCCAGGGAATCGCAAAGGCGTTTACCGAATCGCACCAGTCGAGAACGGTGACGATCTCGCGCTCGTCGCGCGGGAAAGCCACCACGTCCGGCGGATTCGCGAAGTCGCGTGCAAAAATCCTGGCGCTGTCGAAGAAAGACCGGCCGTAGCTGTGCAGCAGACGTTGGTAATGGTCGGTGGAGCACACTTCGCGCAGGCTTTCCGGCGGCGTCACGCGCGGCGCGCGCAAGCGGATTTCCTCGGCGCGGGGTGCGGGAGTCACGTCGTAAGCCGCGATACCGAAACGATGGGCGTATGCAGCCTCGAGCGCGCTCACCTCCTCCTGGCGCAGTACCTCGCTTTCCAGGCCCCAGCCCCAGAACTTGAGCCTCCCCTGCACCGGCGTTTCCTATTGCTCGCGCAACCAGATCTGCGAGCGTCCCAACAGCGATATACCGATAAAACCGCGGACGTTCAGGCTTTTGCCATCATTGGAGAGCGCCATTTTGCATCGATAGGTCTTGCCGTTATGGGGATCCAGGATTTCTCCGCCGGCCCAGATATCGCCGTCTTTTTTCAGCCCCCACAGGATGGTCATGCCGATGATCGGTTTGTCCTTGCGCTCGCCCTTGCATTCCTTGCACAGGTGCGCGGGATCGTCGCCGGGCTGATCGAAGAGCTGCTCCACCACGCCACTGAATTCGCCGTTGACTTCGGTGATGCGGATGATCGAGCGCTCCTTCTTGGTCGTGTCGTCGATGCTGCGCCATACTCCGACCGGAGACTTGGTGTCGGCAAAGGCATTCCCCGCCAGCAACACCAGCACTGCGGCGCCGAGTAGGGCGAACCTGAACGCATTCATGATTGATTTCCCTTCTTGTGGTTGCGCCCGACAACCGGGCGCGCCGGGGTCGCCCCGGCAGATTCCAGCCGGGCAGTTTTCTATCGCCGTGTCATTCACTGCTGCACCTTCGCCTGATACGTCTGTTTTGCCGCATTCTGCATAAAGCGCCCGGCGGCGGTGTGCTGGGCCGTGGCAGCGTTCACCGCAGAGACTCGAAGACGCCGGCCGCACCCATCCCGGTGCCGATGCACATCGTCACCATGCCATACTTCTGGCCGCGCCGGCGCATCCCGTGCAGGAGCGTCGAGGTGCGGATCGCGCCGGTGGCGCCCAGCGGATGGCCGAGCGCGATCGCCCCGCCCAGCGGATTCACCTTCGTCCGGTCAAGTCCAAGGTCACCGATCACCGCGAGACTCTGCGCGGCGAATGCCTCGTTCAACTCGATCCAGTCCAGCGCGTCCTGTTTCAGCCCCACCTGCCTCAACACCTTGGGTATGGCGAACTTCGGACCGATCCCCATTATTTCCGGCCGCACGCCGGCCACAGCGAAACCGAGAAAGCGTCCCAGCGGCTGCAGGCTGAAGCGCTTGACGGCTGCCTCGCTGGCAAGAATCACCGCTCCGGCCCCGTCCGAGGTCTGCGAACTGTTGCCGGCGGTGACGGTGCCGTTGGCGGCGAATGCGGGCCGCAATTTCGCCAGCACTTCCGCGGTTGTTCCGGCGCGCGGACCTTCGTCGACGCTGACCACCGTGCTGCGGGTCGCCACCTGGTGGTGCTGGAAATCGGGGATGCGTTCGTTGACGGTATAAGGCGTGATCTCGTCTCCGAACTCGCCCTTTTCGATCGCCGCAAGCGCGCGCCGGTGCGATTCGGTGGCGAACTGGTCCTGGGCCTCCCGGCTGACTTTCCATTGCTCCGCCACCTTCTCCGCGGTGATGCCCATGCCGTAGGCGATGCCGACGTTTTCGTCCTTGAGGAAGATCTGCTCGTTCGCAGCGATCTTGTTGCCGCCCATCGGAATCATGCTCATGCTTTCGGTGCCGGCGCCGATCATGATTTCGGCTTCGCCCAGGCGGATGCGGTCCGCCGCGATCGCGACCGACTGCAGTCCCGAAGAACAGAAGCGATTGACGGTCATTCCCGAAACGCTGTTGGGGAATCCGGCGAGCAGCAGCCCGATGCGGGCGACGTTCATCCCCTGCTCGGCCTCCGGCATCGCGCAGCCGACCACGACGTCGTCTATCACCAGGGGATCCAGCCCCGGCGCCTGCGCGAGCACGCTCGTCAGAACATGCGCCAGCATGTCATCGGGGCGGACGTTCCTGAATACGCCGCGCGGCGCCTTGCCCACCGGCGTGCGCGTCGCGGCTACGATGTATGCTTCTTGAACCTGCTTTGCCATGTTTATTTCTCCAGTTCAAACTCCAAACGCAGAGGACGCAGAGGACACGGAGGAATACCAAAAACGAGGAAAAACATGTGGGAATTAAGAGTAAGTTCGGTGCTGAAGTGACCACCGATACCGGGTTTCAATTCTCGAATCCGCTTTGCTCTTGCATTCCCTCTGCGTCCTCCGTGTCGAGCGTTAATTTCGTAGAGGTTTCCCGGTCTTGAGCATGTGGTCGATCCGGGTCTGGGTTTTCTCCGTGGCGATCAGTTCCATGAATGCCTGACGCTCCAGGTCGAGAAACCATTCCTCGGTCACCGGCGTGCCCGGTTCGACATCGCCGCCGCACAGGACATAGGCGACCTTGCTGCCGATCAGAAAATCGTGCTCCGAAATGTGCCGGCCGGCGAGCATGTTGGCCATCGCCATCTTGAATGTAGCGATCGCGGTGCGCCCCGCTGCCGGAATGTTGCGCGCACGCAGCGGCGGTCGATAGCCGGCCTCGGCCATGGCGTTCAGCTCCGCCTTGGCCGTGTACAGCAGCTCGAATCGGTTCATCACGACGCGATCGCTGGGCCGCAAGTATCCAAGCTCGCGCGAATGTTCGGCGCTCTTGCCCACCTGGGCCGTCGCCACATTCTGGAAGTGGTTCTTGAGGAACGGAAACAGGTCGCCGCCCTTGGCTTCCGCCGCCGCCCGCAGCGCGAATTCCTTGCAGCCACCGCCGGCGGGGAGCAGACCGACGCCGACTTCCACCAGCCCGATGTAACTTTCCAGGGAGGCCACGGCGCGGTCCGAGTGCATGACGAATTCGCAGCCCCCGCCCAGCGCCATGCCATCCACCGCCGCCACCGTCGGGATCATCGAGTAACGCAGCGCCTGCGATGTTGCCTGGAATTGTTCCACCACCTGCTCGACTTTCTCCAGCCGCCCGGCCATCAGCGCATCCGCCACGTTGAGCGTGCGCGCCGCCTTGAGGATGACCGACCCGGCTTCGCGCTTGAATTTCTTCATCATCGATGCCAGCGCAGTCGGTTTGGCTTCGCTCTTGCGATTGCCGCCACCAGAGAGATTGGCGCCGACCGAGAACGGCGCCTCGGTCTGCCAGATGATGAGGCCCTTGAAGCCGCGTTCGGCCTCGTCGATCGCCTGCATCACGCCGTCGAGCACATCCTCACCGATCGAATGCATCTTGCTCTTGAAGCTGACGATGCCGACGTCGTCGCCGGTGGTCCACATGCGCACCGCGTCGGTTTCGAATACCGTGCCGCCGTAGACGGCAGGTTCGCTGATCAGGCGATCCGGAAAGGGCTGGCGTCGGTAGACCGGCAACGTCGGGCGCGGCTTGTAGGTGCGCTGCGCGACGCTCCAGGAGCCCTGCCCGGTGTGAACCCCGCTGCGCCCCGGTTCGGTGACCCATGCCGGCAGCGGCACCGGCGACATGGTCTTGCCCGCAGCGATGTCCTCGGCGATCCACTTCGCCATATCGGCCCACCCGGCCGCCTGCCAGATTTCGAACGGCCCCTGATCCCAGCCGAAACCCCAGCGGATCGCCAGATCAAGGTCGCGCGCGTTGTCGGCGATCGCTTCGAGATGCACCGCGCAGTAGTGCAGCATGTCACGGAACACCGACCACATGAACTGCGCCTGCGGATGCGAACTCGCGCGCAACTGGGCAAAGCGTTCGCCCAGGTTCCTGTTCCTGAGGATCTCCACTACCGACTCGTGGGCTTCGCCGGCGGAAGGACGGTAATCCGGCTTGGACGGGTCCAGCACCTGGATATCCTTGCCTACCTTGCGATAGACACCACGACCGGACTTCTGCCCGAACGCTTTCTGTTCGAGCAACGCCTTGAACCAGTCCGGCACTTGGTAATACTTGTGCCAGGGATCGTTAGGGAGTGTCTCCTTCATGGTGTTGACGACGTGCGCCAGCGTGTCGAGGCCGACCACGTCCGCAGTGCGGTAGGTAGCGCTCTTGGGCCGGCCAATCAGCGAACCGGTCAAGGCGTCCACTTCGTCGAAGCCGAGCCCGAACTGTTTGGTGTGATGGAAAGTCGCCAGGATCGAGAACACCCCGACCCGGTTGGCGATGAAGTTCGGCGTGTCCTTGGCACGGATCACCCCCTTGCCGATCGTGGTGACCAGGAATTCCTCGAGCTGATCGAGAATCGCCGGCTTGGTCGCCCGGCAGGCGATCAACTCGACCAGGTGCATGTAACGCGGCGGGTTGAAGAAGTGCACGCCGCAGAACCGCGAACGATGCTCCTCGGGCATCGCCTCCGACAATGAGTTTATCGACAGTCCGGAAGTATTGCTGGCGAAAATCGTGCTCTCGCCGAGATGCGGCGCGACTTTCTCGTACAACGCTTTCTTCCAGTCCATGCGCTCCGAGATCGCCTCGATGACGATGTCACACTCCCGGAGCAGATGGAGATGCTGATCGTAGTTCGCAGGCTGGATGTATTCGGCGCGTCCCGCTACCGACAGCGGACTCGGCTCGAGTCTTTTCAGTCCGTCTACCGCCTTGCGGACGATGTCGTTCGCATCACCTTCTTTCGCCGGAAGGTCGAACAGGACGGCCTCGACATTGGCATTGACGAGCTGGGCCGCGATTTGCGCACCCATGACGCCGGCGCCGAGGACAGCGACTTTGCGCACCGCAAACGGAGCATGACCTGCCATCTTGTTCCTTACGCCTGGCCCGGGCTCGCAGCCTTGTCGAACGGTGCAGCCCGAACCAATGCGGCCCGCGAGTCCATCACTCGCAGGCTGCCGCAGAGCTTAAAAGTTATGGGTGTATTGAATGCCCACGATATCCACGGAACCGCTAAAGTTGCCGATCAGCGTGCCCCCCGCAGGAGGCTCCGCGTGATTGATGGAAGCGTCGCTGATGAACAAATGGGCATAGCCGAAATCGACCACTCCCGCACCGGACACCTTGTAGCTGGCCCCGAAGGCTACCCACTTGCGGTCGTTGTCTGGAATCCGCGCGGTACGGTACTGATCCTCGACCGGACTCTTGTCATAGGCAATCCCGCCGCGCAACTTCCAACTGGCACTGTACTGGTAGGAGACCCCGGCCGAAACCCGATAGGTGTCCTTCCAGTTCTCGGTGGTCACGCTATCGGGCGCCCCATTGTCGAATCGCAGTCTCAGCTCGTTGAAACGGCTCCACTTGGTCCAGGTCACGTCCCCCATGACCGCCCATTTTGAGTCGATCTGACTGAACGCACTCAGCGATACCGTTTCGGGCAGAGTAACGGTGGCCTTGGCCCCGGTTGTCGAGAACAGGGGGCTAGCCGCCAATGGCCCCGGCACGCCGCTGAATGAGGCTTGGCCGCCGCTCAGTTCCTCTTTGATCTTGGAACGATAAGCCACACCCACCCGCGTATCCGGTGTCACTTGGAACAGGGCACCGAAGTTGTAGCCGTATCCCCAGCCGCTACCATCGAACTTCACCGCACCATCTTGATTCTGGGGAATGGAACCAGGAATACCTAACGAAAACCCGATCGAGCCGAAATCGATCGCCTTGCTGAGATTACCCTTGATATGCATGGCGCTCACACCCCCTCCAACCGACACCTGGTCGTTAACCTGATAGGCGACCGAAGGGTTGATGTTGACCGTTTCCACTTTCGTCTCGAGCGCCTGATACCGTCCTGCCCAACCCGCATCGTAATCGGTCTTCAGGCCGAACGGCGCGTTGATCCCCACACCGAATTCCCACTGCGGCGCGATATCGGTCGCAAAATAAAGATTGGGCACGACAGCCCATCCTCCCGCATCGCCGCCATTGCCGCCGGTGACTGGTACGCCACCCGCGGCGGTCGAACCCTGATTCTGGAACTTGACAGACAACCCGATCGCTTCACCGGAGACCACCAACTGTTTGCCGGATATTCGACTTAGCCCTGCGGGATTGAAAAATATTGTGCTGGCATCCTCGGCTACGGCGGCTCCACCAGCGTACGCATTGCCGAGGCCGCTCGCATTCTGCTCAATCAGCGCGAAGCCGGCGGCAGACGCGACTCCGGACGCTCCGCCGAGCGCCGATGCGATGGCGAGCGCCATCAGTTTCTTGCGAAAATCTTGTTGCATTTTGTCTCCTATTTGAAAACGTACTCCAATAATACCAAGCGCTAGCTTGATCCCTGGTTGACAGGCCGTGGATGCCGTTCGTCGTCCACCGCCACGTATGTCAATGTCGCTTCCGTCACTTTCAGCGCTTCGTGCAGCGTGCGCCGCTGCGCATACACCTCGACGTCCACCGTGATCGAGGTGCGACCCACGCGCACGATGTCCGCGTAGAAGCTCACCAGGTCGCCGATCAGCACCGGTTGCTTGAAAGTAAACGAGTTCACCGCAACCGTCGCAATCCGTCCGCGCGCCAGCCGCAGCGCTGGGATGCTGCCGGCTATGTCCACCTGGGACATGATCCAGCCCCCGAAAATGTCGCCTGTATAGTTGGCGTCCGACGGCATCGGCACCACGCGCAGCACCACCTCGCGCCCCTTGGGCAGTTCCACCGGCCGTGCAGCCTGCTGCGGCTTTTCAGTGGCCTTCATAAAGCTGCTCGAATTCCCTTTTGTGCACCTCCATCACCTGCGCACGCTTCAGTTTCATGGTCGGCGTAAGCATGCCGTTCTCGATAGTCCAGGGCTGCGTCAGGATTGCAACCCGGTGCACTTGGGCGTAGCCAGGAAAGATCTTGATCTGCCGCTGGATGCGCTCGAGCGCTACTTTTCCGGCTTGCTGGCTGCGCATCGCGCTTTCGGAATTCGGGTCGAGTCCATGCTCCGGGGCGACTTTCGCCCACTGGTCGCGATTGAATACAACGAACACCGTGAGGTAAGGCTTGCCCTCGCCCAGCACCATGACCTGCTCGAACAGCGGGTCCTGCAGGATGGCGGCTTCCATGTCCACCGGCGGCACCTTCTCGCCGTTGGACATGACGATAATCTCCTTCAGCCGGCCGGTGATGTAAATTCGCCCATCGGCGTCGAAGCGCGCAGTGTCACCGGTATTGAGCCAGCCCTCCGCGGTGAACATCGCCTTGGTCGCCTCCGGGTTGTTCCAGTAACCGAGCATCACGTTCGGCCCTTTGACGAGGAGCGCGTCCTTGTCCCCGAGTTTCACCTGCACACCCGGTACCGGCTTGCCGATGCTAGCCGGCACGTTGTCCTCGATGCTGTTGGTGCTGACCACGGGGCTGGTCTCGGTGAGTCCGTAGCCCTGCAGGATCGGCAGTCCGAGTCCGATAAAGAGCTTGGCGATATCAGGTGCGAGCGCCGCGCCGCCGCTTACCGCGGCGCGCAATCTGCCGCCCAGGCGCGCGAGCACCTTCTGTGCAACCAATCGATTGAGAATCGGCCAGAGCAGGAAGGACGGCTTCCATGGGCCCCGGCCCTGCTGATGTTCGAATCGGGCCCAGCCCACGGCAACCGCAAACTCGAACAATTTCCTGCGCGACGTGGGACCTTCCGCGAGCTTGGTCTTGATATTGCCGTAGACGCGCTCGTAAATGCGTGGCACGGAGATCATCAAGGTAGGCCGGACCGAAGCGAGATCCTCGGCCAACTGCGGTATCGAGCGGGCGTAGGCGACCTGCGCGCCCGCCATCACCGTCAGGTAGTAGCCGGCGGTGCGCTCCAGCGTATGCGACATGGGCAGGAAAGACAGAAACAGGTCTTCGGTACTCACGTGGAAGGACTGCAGCGCCGCATAGGCGTTGGATAACATGTTGTGGTGGGACAGCATCACGCCTTTGGGGCGCCCGGTGGTGCCGGAGGTGTAAATGATGCTGGCCAGCTTTTTGCCATCCTTGCTGACGTGCTTGACCGCACCCGCGCTCTTCGGCAGCCAGTCTTCCATGATCTTCAGGCGCGGATCGGGCGACGCACCGGAAATCGGGTTCATGCTGACGATGCGTTTTAAGCCGGCCACTTGCTCGCGCACCTCAGCGAACTGCCGCCACTGATCGGCATTTTCGATCAGCAGCAGCCGGGCTCCTGCGTTCTGCACGATGTAGGCGATATTGTCCGGACGGTCCGAGGTATAAAGCGGCACCACGACCAGATCGAGCCCCATCGCCGCCTGGTCGAAGACTACCCATTGCACACTGCTGCGCAGCATGATGGCAACGCGGTCTCCGGGCTGAAAACCATCGGCCTCGAATGCACCTTGCCAACGCGCCACCATCTTCTCTACGTCGCTCCAGGTGTAGTCTTTCCAACCGCCGCTGGCCTCGTCAAAGGATCTGTACGCGGGCGCGCTCGATGACCGCCGCACGCGCTCCTGGAACAGCCCATCCAGCGTCCTGGCGACTTCCGGGGGGATGACGTCCACCTTTTGCGTCATTTTGTTCTCCTCCGCCTTGCTCTGTGGGTCTTCTAGTCGAGAAAAATATCGTTGAAAAGCGGTGCGCCCGGTGTCACCGCGTACTGCTCGAAGTCGGTGACGCCATGACCGCGCAGGACCTCTTCGTCGATAAAAAAATCCCCAGTCGCCGAGCGGCTGTCGCGCGTGACGATCAAGTATGCGGCATCCGCCATGATTGCGGGCTTGCGGCTGGACGCCACCGCCTGCGGGAAAAAAGTCTCCACGGCCGCGGTCGCAATGGTAGTGCGCGGCCAAAGCGAGTTGACGGCTATGCCGTTGGGTGCAAACTCGGCCGCCATCCCCAGGGTACACATGCTCATCCCGTACTTCGCCATGGTGTAGGCGACGTGATCCTTGAACCACTTCGGGTTCAGGTTGAGCGGCGGGGAAAGCGTGAGAATGTGCGGATTGCGCGACTTCATCAGGTGCGGTAGGCATGCCTGCGAGCACACGAACGTTCCGCGCGCATTGACCTGATGCATCAGATCGTAGCGCTTTGCCGGCGTCGCCAGGGTATTGCTGATGTTGATCGCGCTCGCGTTGTTGACCAGCACGTCGATGCCGCCAAAGCGGTCGACTGTTTCTTTCACTGCAGCCGCGACCGAATTCTCGTCGCGGATGTCGAGTTGCAGAGGCAACGCACGGCCACCCGCTGCTTCGACCTCCTTCGCAGTGGCGAAGATCGTGCCCTTGAGCTTCGGGTGCGGGTCGGCGGTCTTGCCAGTCACCACGATATTGGCGCCGTCACGCGCGAAGCGCAGCGCAATCGCGCGGCCGATTCCGCGGCTCGCGCCGGTGATGAATATCGTTTTGTTCTTCAGATTCGACATTTTCCACAGCAGTGTTCACCGCTGACGACTCTAAGGAATCGAAAGAGGTGTGCGCAAACTGGAATAATTGCGGCTTGATCCGAGAGACAGTGTCTGACCAACTTGGCTCACGGTCAAGAGTCGTGGAATGCGGAGTGCCCGAACAAATTCCTGGCAATGATCCCGGCACGGTTTACGAAAACTCCTCGCCACAGCAGTGGTTGTCGCCACAGCGCCGCGCCCCTCGCCGCAACTGGACCTACAGTTGCTGCGACCTTACGCCAGCCGCGTCGACCGTACCTATGGAACTTCTCACCGGTGGCGCGCGCTCACCGCTTCTGGGGGGTGGTCAACTTCGTCGAGCTCAATAATGCCAATTCGAGCAGTTCCAGGCTGCGCTTGGCTGCGAACATGACCTGTCGCTGCATTCTCTCGGTAATGGCATAGTGCTTGACGATCTCCAATGCGAATTTGGGGTGCTCGTCGTCGTAGTGACAGTGCTCGCGGATCCACTTATAAGTCTTGGGGTTCATGTCCACGCCCGGCCGATCCCGATAGGACTCGAAACCCGTGGCGATCTTTCTCGCGAGCGCACCCGCGACGCCTTCGATGGCAAAACTCGTAGCGGCCACGGCTTCGGCAAGAGATCCCTTGGTGTTTACTCGCCAGACCCAGTCGGTAAGCGACTGCACGTCCCGCAGGATGGGTGTATCGCCCTCGGCCAGATTCAACATCTGCTGACGATGCAGGCCGAATCCCTCTCCCATCCATATCCAATGTTCGGCGTGTGCTCTTTCGATGCGGATGTTTTCAATAAGAAATGTCCGAGAAAAGTCGTCCTCTACCTTGATCAAGCCCTCGGCGAGAAACTTCGGGAAATCATAGATGAACGGGTAGATCTGAAGAATCCATCCTTGCATCTGTTCGACACTGAGGCGCGCTGTCGCGACCGACTGCGCCCATTGCCCGTTGACCAGATTATCCCAGTGGGGAGCCACGAACTCGTACAACGAAGAAACCCACCGGGGGTGTGAACTCATTTCCCGAACGGCCTTGTCATTCATGTTCATGATCTGCTCTTTCACATTGTGGAGTTAAGAATTATTTCCCGGACAGCCGGCCGCGCCTGTGGCAGGGGAGCGGATTCTGTCCCGGTACGCACTGGAAGCTTTGCAATGGGAGGCTTTGCCGGGAACGGAGTCGGAGGAGATATCCAGTGGCCTTGTGCGAAGTCCACTCCAATCTCGCGCAATGTATTGAGTACGATCTCTCCGTCCACAAACTCGCCGATTGTTTTCTTGCCCATCACATGCCCCACGTCGTTGATGGCCCGCACCATCGCGACGGCAACCGGGTCATGCGCTACGTCCTTGACGAAACTGCCGTCGATCTTGATGAAATCCACGGGCAGGTGCTTGAGGTATCCGAAAGAGGACATTCCGGCCCCGAATTCGTCCAATGAGAACAGGAACTCAAGCGATTTCATTTGGCCGAAGAACCGCGCCGCCTTATCAAAGTTGGCAATCGCGGCAGTTTCCGTGATCTCGAAACAAACGCTTCTGGGGGGCATGACATATCTGCGGAACTGTTCCCGGACGAATTCGAGAACGCGTTCGTCCCCGATTGACGTGCCCGAAATATTGATGGCATAGGTTCCGCAATCCGGGCCCAGGGAACTGATCGCGGCGAACGCGTTTTGAACAACCCACTGATCTATCAGCGGCATGATGCTGTAGCGTTCTGCGGCAGGGATGAACGCCATCGGAGGAACGACCTTGCCATGCTCGTCGAGCATGCGCACGAGAATCTCGTAATGGCTCGTTCGGGGAAAGTGCGCCCCGATCGACATGATCTGCTGAGAGTAAAGCACGAAGCTGCCTTGCTCGAGCGCGCCTTGAAGTCGGGGCACCCATTCCAGCTCGCCACGACGCATGGAAACCTCGCTGTCGTGCGGTCGATAGAACTGAACGCGATTGCGGCCCTTTTCCTTCGCCGTGTAGCAGGCGGCATCGGCGGCGCTCAATATGTCGGTAAGGTTGAGCATCCCATCCGCGACCTGGACCACGCCAATGCTGGCGCCGATGCTGAACGCCTTGCCTTCGCCGACAAAGCGAAAATCGGCTATGCACTGGCGCAGCTTGTCGGCGATGCCGATCGCCTCCTGCATTGGACAGTTTTCAAGCAATACACCGAACTCGTCGCCACCCAGACGGGCAAGGGTATCGCCTTCGCGCACTTGGTCTTTTAGCAATGCTCCCACCTGCCGCAATAATTGATCCCCGGCCGCGTGCCCGCAGGTATCGTTGACGATTTTGAACTGATCGAGGTCCAGGTACATGACGACGTGCTGCCGCGACTGAGTGGCCGCGGTGTGTAAAGCCAGTGCGAGGCGCTTTTCGAATTCAAGGCGGTTAACCAGATTGGTGAGCGGATCGTGGCTGGCATGGTAGGCAAGCTTCATGGAGTATTCCTGGCCCAGCTTGAGCTCCTTGAGTTCGCGTTCCGCGCGATCGACCTGACTGACCATCCGTTGTGTAAGAAGAATACCGAACGGAATCAGAATTCCCGCGACCGTGAGGACCACCAACAACAACGTGGACCGGATCCAGCGCGTGGCCTCACCCAATGTGTTTGAAAACTGGTTCTGCCAGGGCCTGAGTTCTTTATTGATCTGGATAATGCGGTTCAATATCAACGTGGTGTCGCGACTAAGAAAGTCCGCTCCGCCGGACTTCTGCAATGCATGGAGTTGATCGGCTTCCGCGTCAAGCCTCTCCATGAACTCATCGCCGGTTTTCCATATATCGAGCACGCGCTCCATGTAGCCCACACGGTGAAAGCGCTCGTACAGGCTGATGACACCCGGGATATCGTCCGGGTGGGTTCCGCCCTGGATGAATCCAGCCCGCACTATGGAGTAATCCGGATGCGGCTTTTCGAGCTCAAGGCGAGCAGTGCGGAATCCCTTCGGCACCATGATCGCATTCCGATAACTGAGGAAATCCGATTCCGAGCCCGTCGCCGCAAAGCGAATTAGGTGGAATACCGCTTCCTTCTGGTTCTTGGACCACAGGCTCTCGCCTTCGACGTATGCGCGACCCGCGGCCAGGATGTCCATGCTGACAATGGCAAGCCAGACCAGTACTGCGACGATCGCCAGGAACGGCGAAACGATAAGCAGCATGCGTTTGCTCTGCGCGAACCATTGAATGACTTTCGCAATCGCGGTCATCCCCGCTTCGATATCAACGTATTCCATCGCTGTGTCCCGTCCCCCGGATTTTTTTGCGGCGCAGAAGCGAACGCTGGTTTCCTTGAGCAAACCAGGCGCCCATGACGTTAAGAGCAGATTGCATGCCTGAAAACCGCGACGAACGGCTCGTGAAGCCAGAAAACCTTGCAATTCAGTGGCAAAGTCCGAATGGACCGTTGAATAGACATGTCGCCGGACAGCGACTACCTCGCCGGAAACGCGGAGGCTCCGACACTTAGCGACAATAACAAGGCGAGCGTGTAGAAATTTCGACAGCCTGCCGGCTGCCCGAATTATTGGATTAAGTCTAAATTATTACGTTTGACCAAGGGCTGGATTTCACGTTTTACGCCCGTTACTTCTTGTTTCCCTTAGTATCCTGGGCGGTCACTGCGCTTCAAACCCCCTTAAAGATGGGCTTTCGTTTTTCAACGAACGCGGTCACCCCCTCCTTCAAATCGGCACCCCGTGCGCAGCGGGAAAATGCCTGCAATTCCTCCTCCATCTGCGTCTCGATAGTTGTGGCGAACGACTGGTTGATGAGCCGCTTGGCCTCGGCATAGGCGTTGGTCGGCCCGCTGGCCAAGCGCTGCGCGATCTTCGCGGTTTCCCCGGCAAGTTTGTCGCCGGTAACCACCCAGTTCACCAGACCTAGCGAGCGCGCCGTGTCCGCATCGAAGCGCTCCGGCAGTAATGCCAGTTCCATCGTCTTGCGGTAGCCCAGCAGACGCGGCAGAAAATGCGTGCTGCCGCCGTCCGGGCTGGCGCCGATGTTGGCGTAGGCAAGCGTGAACTTGGTGTCAGCCGCAGCAATCGCCAAGTCCGCGGCGCACATCAGGCTGAACCCGGCGCCGGCAACGGCGCCGTGCACGCTGGCCAGAACCGGCTTGCCCATACGCCGCAGCGCCAGAAACGCAAAATGCATCTCCCGCCCCCAATGCACGATCAGCTCTGGGAGCTCATGCAGATGAGAATGGAATACCGACACGTCGCCGCCGGCCATGAAGGCGGGGCCTTCTCCGCGCACGACTACGGCCCGCACCGCCGGATCGTTCTGCACCGACTCTGCAATCGGCCTCAGTTGCTGCATCATTTCGCCGTCCATCGCGTTCAGCACCTGCGGACGGTTGAGCAGGATAGTGGCCACGCCCCGCTCCACCGACAGCAGCACGACCGCGCTCATGCCGCGGTCTTCTGCGACGCGACGCTGCCCATTTCCGCGACGTTCGCCGGTTCGCGTGCCGTCTGCGTGCGTCCCACGTCATGCGGGAAGTCGTCGACCATGATGCAGGCACGCCGCAACGCGCTGAAGCGCCGGTATTGTGCAGCTTCCTCCGCGTTAATGATGCCCTTTGCCAACGCCGATACCGTACGCGACTCCTCGGTGAGCCCGGAGATTGCGCCGGCCTTCGCCGCATTTCTGATCTTCGCTTCCACCGCCTCACCCGCTGGTGCCGCCTGCATCGCCAGTTCAAGCCGTCCCACCGGGTCGTCCTCGTGCTTGTGCAGGAACATGTTCGCGGTCAGGCGGTCGCGTACCTGCGAAGGCTCCAGCAGCAGCTGTGCCACCTCGTGGCCACGGCGATCGCTGGGCGGGCTGAACACTTTGCCCCAGGGGAAGACCAGGAAGCGCATTTTCCACGCCGCGATACCGCTCGGGAAATTCCCGAACACCCCGTAGAACGCTTCCTGGATGCGGTTGAGACAATCTTCCAGCGCCCACTGTGCGAGCGGCAGATCGGCCTGCGGCCGGCCGTCGTCCTCGAATCGCTTCAATACGGTGGAAGCGATGTAAAGCTGACTAAGAATGTCGCCCAACCGTCCCGACAGTTTTTCCCGGCGTTTCAGGTCGCCGCCGAGGAATAGCATGGCCATATCCGCCACGAAAGCAAAACCGGCGGCCAGCCTGGTGAGTTGCTGGACATGGCGGCGCGGTTCCGGCGCACCGGGTACCGCAACCAGGCGCGCGCCGGTCAGGCCCAGCCAAAGTGCCCGCGCGGCGTTGGCGAGCACAAAACGCACGTGATCCCAGAATGCGTCATCGAATTTCCCGCTCGCCTCCGCGGGATTCGGCGTGCGGGTCGCGGCGATTTCCTTGAGCACATAAGGATGGCAGCGGATCGCACCCTGGCCGAAGATCATCATGCTGCGCGTGAGAATGTTGGCACCTTCGACGGTAATGCCAATCGGAATCTGCTGGTAAGCGCGGCCCAGATAGTTGTTGGGGCCGAGGCAGATGCCCTTGCCGCCATGCACGTCCATCGCATCGCTGATGACTTGGCGGCCGCGCTCGGTGCAGTGATACTTGACGATCGCGGATATGACCGACGGTTTCTCGCCCAGGTCCACCGCGCCCGCGGTCATGGTGCGCGCCGCGTCGATCGCATAGGTATTGGCCCCGATGCGCGCCAGCGCCTCTTCGATGCCCTCGAACTTGCCGATGGGTATCTTGAACTGGCTGCGCACGCGGCTGTAGGCGCTTGTGGTGCGCACGGCCATCTTGGCTGCGCCGGCGCTCGAGGACGGCAGCGAGATCGAGCGTCCTGCCGCCAGACACTCCATCAGCATGCGCCAGCCCTGGCCGGCGTATTCCTTGCCGCCGATCACCCAGCTCATGGGAATGAATACCTCCTTGCCCCAATTCGGGCCGTTCATGAAGGAGGCGTTGAGCGGCAGGTGGCGGCGGCCGATGTTCACGCCCGGATGACTGGTCGGAATCAATGCCAGCGTAATTCCGATGTCTTCCTCGCCGCCCAGCAGATGGTCCGGATCATGCAGCCTGAACGCCAGACCGAGGATTGTCGCCACCGGGCCGAGCGTGATGTAGCGCTTCTCCCATGTAAGGCGAATGCCCAGGACTTCCCTGCCTTCGTGCACGCCCCTGCAGACCAGGCCGAAGTCGGGGATCGAGCCGGCGTCGGAGCCGGCGTCGGGACCGGTGAGCGCGAAGCACGGCATCTCGAGACCCTTTGCCAGCCGCGGCAGATAGTGGTTCTTCTGCTCTTCGGTACCGTAATGGAGCAGGAGTTCGGCTGGTCCAAGCGAATTCGGCACCATCACCGAAACGCATGCCGTGGCGTTACGCGTGGCAAGCTTCTGTATCACCTGCGAGTGCGCGTATGCGGAAAATCCCAGGCCGCCGTACTGACGCGGAATGATCATGCCGAGGAAGCCTTTGTCCTTGATGAACTGCCAGACTTCCGGCGGCAGATCGTTCAGCTCGTGGGTAATCTTCCAGTCGTCGCAGATGCGGCACAATTGCTCCACCGGACCGTCGAGGAAGGCCTGTTCGTCCGGGGTAAGCCGCGGTTTCGGCGTGCCGAACAGCTTGCTCCAGTCCGGTTTGCCGCTGAACAATTCGCCGTCCCACCATACCGTTCCGGCATCAAGCGCCTCCTGCTCGGTCTGTGAAACCTGGGGAAGCGCCTTGCGGAACCAGTCGAGTAACGGATCGCTGATCAGCGGCTTGCGCAACGACCTCACCGTCAACAGGCCGGCCACGACCAGAAAAATGGTCCACAGCAGCACTTTGGTTTGGGCATCCGCGCCCGACCAGAGCGTCAACGCGCCGAGGTAGGAACCGACACCGATCAACCAGGCCGATGCGGCAGCGCGCCAGTAGGCCAGTGTCCAGAACACCGCCACCGAAGCGGCAAACCAAAGTAATCCGTTCATTTTCTAGCCCCCAAAATCGCGAATCCGTGAACAGGTCTCAGGCAGCCCTGCGGCCACAAACGCTGCCGCTCTTGCGCGGCAACGCACGCTTGCGATCGCTTCCATGATCTGCTCGGTGGTGAGCGGCCTGCCGCGAGCGTCGGATTCAAAACCATCGAGATGAGCGATGCGTGCGGACTCAGCCGACCGAGACGGCGCTCGAACACTTCGCGGATCAACGCGTCCTTCGAGCCGAAGTGATCATTGACCGCCGCGAGATTGACTTTCGCCTTGACGGTGATCATCCAAAGCGAGGTGGCGGCGTAACCGCGCTCCATAACAAGTGTTCGAATGTTGGCCGCTGAGTCCGGGCTTGTCAACGAAAACCTTAAGGAGAAAATCTCACTTCCCCAGTGGCGAATTTCTGGTGCATGGATTGCCGCATGCCCGCAGGTTAGAACTGGGTTTCCTCCAGCGCCAGAACGCTGGTCGAACCGTTCACGATTTCCTGCTTGTAGGCTTGGGCGAGCGGCAGGACGTGTTCCGCATAGAAGCGCGCCGTGGCGATCTTGGCGCGGTAAAAATCGTAATCCTCCGTACCTTCATCAAGACGGCGCTTGCCGATCAGCGCGGCACGCGTCATCTGCCATCCGCCCGCCACGACGCCGAACAGCTTCAGAAAAGGCACCGCCCCGGCGGCGGCGGCTTTCATGTTGTGTGGAAACGTCGCCAGCAGCCAGTCGGTTGCCTCAGTCAATGCTGACACGCCCTCGGACAGCGAACGGCGAATGATCGCGATGCCCGGGTGGGTGACTTTTGCCAGTTCGCCGTCCAGCGCACGCATCTCCGCGATCATGAGCTTGATCGTCGCGCCCTTTTCGTATGCGAGTTTGCGGCCGATCAGGTCGTTCGCCTGGATCCCGGTAGTGCCCTCGTAAATCGTGGTGATGCGCGCGTCGCGTAAGTACTGCGCTGCTCCGGCTTCCTCCACGAAACCCATACCGCCGTGAACCTGCACGCCGATGGAGGCAATCTCTATACTTTGTTCGGTGCACCAGCCCTTGACCACCGGGGTGAGCAGATCGAACAGCGCCTGGTTCCTTGCACGCTCGATCTTGTCCGGGTGCCGCAGTGCCGCGTCCAGATACGCCGAAGCGAGGGTCGCGATCGCCCGCATTGCTTCGGTTTGTGCCTTCATGGTCATCAACATGCGGCGCACGTCCGGATGGTGGATGATGGTAACCCGATCGCCGCCCTTGGCGCCGATCTCACGCCCCTGCACGCGGGTCCTCGCGTACTCCAGCGCGTGCTGGTAGGCGCGCTCCGCAATGGCCACGCCTTCGATGCCGACCTCGAGCCGCGCGAAGTTCATCATGGTGAACATGAACTCCAGTCCGCGATTCTCTTCACCGACCAGATGGCCGATCGCGCCATCCGCGTCGCCGTAAGCCATCACGCAGGTTGGGCTGCCGTGGATGCCGAGCTTGTGCTCGATGGACACGCATTTGACGTCGTTGCGCTTGCCGAGGCTACCGTCCTTGTTCACCAGAAACTTCGGTACTACGAACAGCGAAATGCCCTTCACTCCTTCGGGCGCGTCCGGCGTTCGTGCCAGCACCATGTGGATGATGTTCTCGGCCATATCGTGCTCGCCCCAGGTGATGAAGATCTTGGTGCCATGGAGCCGATAGTGGTCGGCTTCGGGGACTGCGCGGGTGCGTACCGCCGCGAGATCAGAGCCGGCCTGCGGCTCGGTGAGATTCATGGTTCCGGTCCACTTGCCCGACACCAGGTTCGGCAGATACAGCGCCTTCTGCAGGTCCGAGCCGTGGCGCATCAGCGCGGCAACCACACCTGCGGTGAGCATCGGGCACAGGCAGAACGACATGTTGGCCGAGTTCCACATTTCAGAGGTTTGCGCCGAGATGATGTGCGGCAGTCCCTGTCCGCCAAACTGCGGGTCGCAGTTCAGTCCGGTCCAGCCGCCTTGCGAGAATTGCCGGAACGCTTCCTTGAAGCCCGGCGCGGCGGTGACGACATTGCTGTCGAGCCTGGCGCCGGTCCGGTCGCCGGGCTTGTTGAGCGGATCCAGCACGCCGGCGGCGAACTTGCCGGCTTCCTCCAGCACCGCGTCAACCAGGTCCGGGGTGACTTCCTCGCATCCGGGCAATACCGAAATTTGGTCGAGGCCGACCAGCTCGTTGATGACGAATTTCATGTCACGGATCGGCGCAACGTATGTGGACATGTCTTACTCCCGAATCGTTGTAACCGAAGAACCTCGAGAAGAACCTTCACCACGGAGGATATGGAGGACACAGAGGAAGAGAAATCACAGACTGGAGTGAAACCGTGGCCTGTGGTGACGATAGCGCCGCACCAGTGTTTCGCTCTCGACAGCGTGCGAACGATCGAACCTCGCAGCAACGGTAATTGGCCATCAGTCCCGTTGTTAACTCTCCATTGCTTTTCTCTCCTTAAGTCTTTCCTCCGTGTCCTCCGTGGTTCGGGATCTTTGTTCGCAGTTGATCAGAGCTGGCTCGTCAACTCGGGCACGGCCTGGAACAGGTCGGCGACCAGCCCGTAGTCGGCCACCTGGAAGATCGGCGCTTCCGCGTCCTTATTGATCGCCACAATCACCTTGCTGTCCTTCATTCCGGCGAGGTGCTGGATCGCACCGGAGATCCCGACCGCGATATAGAGCTCGGGCGCGACGATCTTGCCGGTCTGGCCGACCTGATAGTCGTTCGGCACGAACCCCGAGTCCACTGCCGCACGCGAAGCACCGACCGCCGCGCCGAGCTTATCCGCCAGAGTTTCCAGAATCCTGAAATTCTCGCCGCTGCCCATGCCACGGCCGCCGGAGACGATCACGCGCGCCGCAGTCAACTCCGGCCGTGCCGACTTGGTGAGCTCCTGGCCCAGCATCCTGGCAAGCCCGGTGTCGGCGACAGTCGGTAACTGGTCAATCGCAGCCGAAGCGCCGGTCGCGGCGGCGGCGTCGAAACCGGTAGAGCGAACGGTGATCACCTTGACCCCGTCGCCGGACTGGACGGTCGCGAGCGCGTTGCCCGCGTAAATCGGCCGCACGAACGTATCGGGCGTTTCGACCTTGACGATGTCGGAAATCTGCGCCACATCGAGCAGCGCCGCCACGCGCGGCAACACGTTTTTACCAAAACTGGTGGCCGGCGCCAGCACATGGGAGTAAGCCTTGGCGATCGAGACGATCAGCGCCGCGAGATTTTCCGCTAGCGGATGCGCGTATTGCACGGCATCCGCGACCAGCACCTTCTTCACTCCGGGAATCCGCGCCGCGGACTTTGCGGCTTCGGCGCAGTCGTGCCCGGCAATCAGCACGTCGATATCGCCGCCGATTCTCTGTGCCGCGGTCATGGTATTGAGTACCGCGGGCTTCAACGCCGCGTGGTCATGTTCGGCTACGACGAGAGTACGCATCAGATGACCTTCGCTTCATTCTTCAGCTTCTGCACGAGTTCCGGTACGCTCTTCACCATCTGGCCGGCGTTGCGCTTCGGCGGTTCCTGCACCTTGAGCGTCTTCAGTCGCGGCGCGACGTCCACGCCGAGCGCATCCGGCGTCATGGCCTCGAACGGCTTTTTCTTCGCTTTCATGATGTTCGGCAGCGTAACGTAGCGCGGTTCGTTCAAGCGCAGGTCGGTAGTCACCACCGCAGGCAGGTTGACGGATAGCGTCTCCAGGCCGCCGTCCACTTCCCGGGTTACTTCCAGCGCGTTGCCTCTCACCTTCACTTTCGAGGCGAAAGTGGCCTGCGACCAGTTGAGCAGCGCCGCCAGCATCTGTCCGGTCTGGTTGGAATCGTCGTCGATTGCCTGTTTGCCCATGATGACCAGGCCCGGCTGCTCCTTGGCGACGATCGCCTTGAGAATTTTGGCTACGGCCAGCGGTTGGGTTTCGGCGGCGGTTTCCACCAGAATCGCGCGGTCGGCGCCGATCGCCAGCGCGGTACGCAGAGTTTCCTGGCACTGGACGGAGCCAACGGAGATCGCGATGATCTCGGTCGCGGCACCCGCCTCCTTCAGTCGCACCGCTTCTTCGACGGCAATCTCGTCGAAGGGATTCATCGACATTTTCACGTTGGCGGTCTCCACGCCGGTGCCGTCGGCCCTCACTCGCACCTTGACGTTGAAGTCCACGACCCGCTTCACCGGGACCAGTACCTTCATTTCACGGACCTTCGCTCGCTGGAAAGGGTTGAGATTCTACCGCAGCAACGTCAGATACCTTCACCGTCAACAACGACGCCCCCGGGAACATTCTCACGCAAAGACGCAAAGGGCGCGAAGAAATGCAAAACGGGCTATGCATTCTTCGCCAGATCACGCAAAACGTTTTTCTGGATCTTGCCGGTGGAGGTCTTAGGCAGCGGGCCGAACACCACCTTGCGCGGGCACTTGAAACCCGCCAGCCGCTCGCGGCAGAAGGCGATGATGTCCTGCTCGGTGACCGCCGGCGCACCACTCTTGAGCGTCACGAACGCACATGGTGTCTCCCCCCATTTTTCATCCGGCTTGGCTACCACCGCCGCTTCCAGTACACGCGGATGCCGGTAGAGCACATCCTCCACTTCGATGGTGGAAATGTTTTCTCCGCCGGAGATGATGATGTCCTTCGAGCGGTCCTTGATCTTGGCGTAGCCGTCCGGGTACATCACCGCCAGATCGCCGGTGTGAAACCATCCGCCCTCGAAAGCCTCTTCGGTGGCCTGCGGATTCTTGAGGTAGCCCTTCATAGTGATGTTGCCTCGAAAGAAGATCTCGCCCATAGACTTTCCGTCGCGCGGTACCGGTTTCAGGGTCTTGGGATCGAGCACGTCCATTGCCTCCTGCAGAACGTAACGCACACCCTGCCGTCCGTTCAGCTCGGCGCGCTGCTCCGGGGGCAGCGCATCCCACTCCGGATGCTTGGCGCACACCGATGCCGGGCCGTACACCTCGGTCAGACCATAGACATGGGTCAGGTCCACACCCATACGCTCCATGCCTTCGATGACCGCCTGCGGCGGCGCGGCACCCGCCACCATCGCCGAAACCTTGTGGTCGATTCCGGCGCGCAGTTCGGCCGGGGCATTGATCAGCATGTTATGCACCACCGGCGCACCGCAGAAATGCGTGACCTTGTGGCGCCGGATCAAATCGAAGATCGGTGCGGCTTCGACCCGCCGCAGGCACACGCTGGTGCCGGCCAACGCCGCCAATGTCCACGGGAAACACCAGCCGTTGCAATGGAACATCGGCAGGGTCCACAAGTACACCGGGAAGTGCGGCATGGCCCAGGTGACGATGTTGCTGATCGCATTGAGATAGGCGCCGCGGTGATGCGTCACGACGCCCTTGGGATTTCCGGTCGTCCCCGAGGTGTAGGACAGTGCAATTGCATCCCACTCATCGTCTGGAAGCCTCCAGTCGAAGTCCGGGTCGCCACCCGCAATGAAATTTTCGTACTCGAGCTCGCCAAGCAGTTCGCCCCCCGCGCCAGGCACATCGTCGATACCGATGACCATCGGCTTGCGCTCGATCTGTCGCAGTGCCCTGGTAATCGTTGAGGAATATTCGAGGTCGGCGATGAGCACCCTGGCTTCGCCGTGAGCGAGCATGAACGCGATCGCCTCGGCATCGAGGCGCGTGTTGAGGGTATTCAGAATCGCACCTGTCATCGGCACACCGTAGTGCGCCTCGAACATCGCCGGCACGTTGGGCGCCATGACGGCAACCGTGTCTCCAGCACCGACGCCGTGGCTGGCGAGCGCCGAGGCCAGCCTGCGGCAGCGTTGGTAGGTTTGCGCCCAAGTCAGGCGCCGCTCGCCGTGAATCACCGCGGCGCGCCGCGGATAGACCTCCGCGGCGCGTACCAGAAACGACAGCGGCGACAGAGCGACGTAGTTGGCTGGATTTCGATCCAGGCCGGTACGGTAAGGATTGACGTGACTCAAAGTTGCTCCGGAAATCTGCAAAATTCACGGCGCCCGGGTTTGCTGCCGCGTCCAGCCTCGGCGCCCCGGCAGGACCACCCAATAGTAAGGGATTGCGTCGAATCCACGATCGCGGGAAGTGCCGGCAAAACCTCGAAAGCCGTGGAAGATTGTTCGCAAAGAGCTTGACTCAAGTGAATAAATTTAATCCGTACGCTTGCTGGACCAGCACTGAATGATGATAAGATTAACGTCCCCGGAAGCGTGTGCCCGCCAAGGAAGGCCGTTTGAAGCCGACAATGCAGGTGGTGTCCGATGATGCCTGAGCGAGCCAACCGCACATTCATTTGCAGTGTGCTGTTCCTGGATATCGCCGAATACTCGAGGAAGCCGGTGTCGGAACAGATACAGCTCAAGGATCAGTTCAATGCGCTGATCGCCGAGGCCATTCGCGACATCGCTCCGAACGACCCCATCATTCTGGATAACGGCGACGGGGTTGCGATCAATTTCCTGGGGGACCCCGAGGATGCGCTGTTCGTGGCGATGAGCCTGCGTGAGTCGTTCGCTCCCAGACCCAACGAGCCGCCCAAACTTCCGGCCCGCATCGGCATCAATCTCGGCCCGGTCAGGCTGGTCCGGGATCTCAACGGGCAGCCCAACATCATCGGCGACGGCATCAACGTGGCGCAACGCGTCATGGGATTTGCCCTGCCGGGGCAGATTCTGGTGTCGCGCTCTTATTTCGATATGGTGTCGCACATTTCCGAAGGGTACGCCAGGCTGTTCCGCAATGAAGGTTCGCACACCGACAAGCACGTGCGAGAGCACGAGATCTACAGCGTCGGCTACACCAACGCCGATGGCACCACCATCCGTTCTCCGGCCGAGCGCGCCCAGGTATCATCCCGCGAAGGCATACGCCAGCAGGCCACCGCGACCATTGCCACCGGGACCGACGGCTGGCTGGCCGTAATCGAGCCCTGGCTGAACAACAGGACCATTGCCTACGGCACCGCAACATTGTCGGTGGGCGCGTTCGCATTGGCGGTGCTGCTCAACTTTCTCGGCCAGGGCAATCTGCCGGCGGCGCCGGTGAAACACGAAGCCCAGACAGCACAGAAGAAATCCCCCGGCGGCGGCAATGCCGAGGAACCGGCTGTTTTGGGATTTCCCAAGCCGACGGAAAAGAAGCTCGCTGCCCGGGAAGAGGCCCGGGGGAAAAGATCCTCGGCATTGGAATTCTTGCCCGGTAGCAATCTGCCCAAGGAAGCCGCCAGGCCCGCCGGTACCGGCCTCATCGCGCTGGCGATTGCGCCATGGGGGGAGGTCTATGTGGATGGCGACCGCGTCGGAGTCAGTCCGCCAGTAAACGAAGTGGAAGTCGCGCCAGGCAGGCGCAAGATCGAAATCCGCAATGGCAGTTTCCCGGTTTATACCCAGGTGGTCGACGTGAAAGCGGACCAGAAAGTGCGCATAAAGCACAAGTTCAACTAGAACAACACCAAACCATGCCAGCAATCCGACTTACGCTGATTCTGATCTTGGCCGCAAATCTTGCAGCCGGCTGCGCGACTAGTTCTTTCCGGGACTTGTTCCGTGGCAGAACAGCCGGCAGCAATTACCTCGAGGAAGGCGTCCGCAACTACGAGGAAGGAAACTACCGGACATCCGGCCGGCGGATCCAGTACGCGCTGGAAGAAGGCCTGAGCCGCCCTGATCGCGTCAAGGCGCACAAATATCTCGCGTTCATCGCCTGCGTGTCGGGCCAACAGCTCACCTGTCGCGAGGAATTCAGCATCGCACTAGAGCTCGATCCCTCGTTTGAACTCGACGCCGCGGAAGCCGGACACCCGACCTGGGGGCCGGTATACAAAAGCGTGAAGGCGAAACAGAAGTGATGGATGTCGCCCGATGAGTCCGAATAGCTCGATCGCCACGCTGGGTCGCTACGAAATCCTGGCCGAACTCGGCCAGGGTGCGATGGGCGTGGTCTATAAGGCGCGCGACCCGATGCTCGATCGCGTGGTTGCGATCAAGACGGTGAACCTGACCCTGCCCAAGGAGGAACTGGCGGAGTACGAAGCGCGCTTCTACCAGGAGGCCAAGGCCGCCGGCGGCCTGTCCCACCGCAATATCGTCACCATCTACGACATCGGCCGTAGCGAACGCATCGCCTACATGGCTATGGAGTTTCTCGAAGGCGATGAACTGCGCAAGCTGTTGCAGGCGCGCACTCCGATTCCGCTTTCACGCGCATTGGACATCGGCGCCCAGGTCGCCGAAGGGCTGCAGTACGCTCATGAGCGCCAGATCATCCATCGCGACATCAAGCCCGCCAACATCATGGTGCTACAGGACGGATTGGTGAAAATCACCGATTTCGGCATCGCGCGCATGCGCAATAACGAAGTCAAGACCATGACCGGCATGATTCTGGGTTCTCCCAAGTACATGTCGCCGGAACAGGTGTCTGGCAAGCGCGCCGATACCCGGTCCGACATCTTTTCCGTCGGGGTGGTGATTTACGAGATGCTCACCGGCACCTCGCCCTTCGTCGCCGACAACATCCACGGCGTGATGTATCAGACCATGAACTTCAATCCGCCGGCGCCGAAAACGCTCAATCCCGACGTTCCCGAGGTGCTGAATTTCATCATTGCCAAAGCCCTGGCGAAGAGTCTCGACGACCGTTACCAGAAGGCCAGCGATCTCGCTCACGATCTGCGCGAGGCCATGGCGACGCTGATCGGCGCGTCCGCGACGCCGGAGGTAGTCTCGGGTCCGCTCGAAGGCGAGCCCTTCGTGTTGCCCGAATCGCCGTTCACCCGCCAGCAAGACAGGGCGGCGCGCATCCTCGGCACTGCGGGCGCGAAGCAGGAGCAACAACCCGACGAAGAGCAAGCAGACCATTCCGCCGCCGAAACCACGCAGCCGGCACTGGGCTTGTCGAAGGCGTTCGATTCGTTCGATGCCACCATGCGGCTCGCGGCGCTGACCGGGATGGAAAAAGAACTGGACGAGTTCTCCGAAACACAGAAAATCGCGCGACTCAAGGCGCTGTCGCAGGCCAAGCGCGCGGCTGCACCGGCGACGCCTCCGTTATCCGCCAGCACCACCTGGCAGCGATCCGGCAGTCTGATTCGATCGGTGGGCAGCGGCGGCCAGTCCGCCGGCGCCAACCTCAAGGTGGTATGGATAGGCAGCGCGCTGCTGGCGCTTGCCGCGGCCGCGCTGTTCCTGCTGCATTAGCCAACGGCTCTTGGCGGCGCTAGCGCAGCCGGGCGACCGCTTCCTCGACCCGCTCCACCGTCACCACTTCGATTCCTTCGATTGCCGTCCTAGGCGCGTTCGCCTTGGGGATGATTGCGGTCCCGAATCCAAGCTTGGCGGCTTCACGCAATCGCTCCTGCCCGCGCTGCACCGGCCGCACCTCCCCGGCGAGGCCGATCTCTCCGAACGCGACCAGCTTTTCCGGAAGCGGCTTGTCCCGCAGCGACGACACGATTGCCAGCAGCACCGGCAAATCGGCCGCCGGCTCGTCGATTTTCACGCCGCCCACGGCGTTGACGAACACGTCCTGGTCGAAAGCTGCAATGCCGGCGTGGCGGTGCAGTACCGCGAGCAGCATCGCCAGCCGGTTTTGCTCCAGTCCGACGCTCAGCCGCCGCGGGTTCGGCGCGTGCGCTTTGTCCACCAGCGCCTGCACCTCCACCAGCAGCGGCCGCGTGCCTTCCTGGGTCACCATCACGCAGGAACCCGCCACCGCAGTGCCGTGTTGGGACAGGAATAGCGCCGAGGGATTGGACACGCCGCGCAGGCCCCGGTCGGTCATGGCAAACACCCCGAGTTCGTTGACCGCGCCGAAGCGGTTCTTGGTCGCCCGCACCAGCCGAAAAGCCGAATGCGTGTCGCCCTCGAAGTACAACACCGCATCCACCATGTGCTCCAGCACGCGCGGTCCGGCGAGTGCCCCTTCCTTGGTGACGTGCCCGACCAGCAACAGCGTGGCGCCGGAAGTCTTGGCATAGCGGGTGAGTTGCGCGGCGCATTCGCGCACTTGCGCGACACTGCCGGGCGCCGACTGCAACGCTTCGGAATAAATGGTCTGAATCGAGTCGATCACCGCCACATCCGGCTTCTGCGCCGCCAGCACCGACAACACCTTCTCCAGTTGGATTTCGGCCAGCAGATTGAGCGTTTCGGCACCGCCCGCAAGGCGTTTGGCGCGCAGTGCGATCTGCTGGACAGATTCCTCGCCGCTTACGTACACCGCGTTGCACGAGCCGCCCATGAGCGACAGCGCCTGCAGCAGCAGCGTGGACTTGCCGATCCCCGGATCGCCGCCCAGCAGCACCACCGCTCCGTGCACCAGGCCGCCTCCGAGCACGCGGTCGAGTTCGCCGATCCCGGTGGGCCGGCGCGGCTCTTCCCGCGCCCCGATCTCGGCCAGCTTTTGCAGTTTGCTTGACTGCGCCAGCGCCTGGTAACGCGACGAGGTCTTTTCCGCGATGGTTTCCACCAAGGTGTTCCAGGCGCTGCAGTGCGGGCATTGCCCCTGCCATTTGAGCGTCTGCCCGCCGCACTCGGTGCAGGTGTAAACGGTCTTCGCCTTGGCCATCGCGTCAGTCTCCGCCGCGCTCCTCGACCGGCACGCGCCGCGCCAGCGCACACAGCAACTCGTAGCTCACCGTCCCGGCAGCTGCCGCCACTTCCTCCACCGGCAGCCCCGCTCCCCACAGCGTTACCGGGCTGCCGATGCCCGCCTTCGGAATATCGCTCAAATCCACGCACAGCATGTCCATCGAAACCCGCCCGACCATCGGCACCCGCACCCCATCAACCACCACCGGCGTGCCGTTATAGGCATGGCGCGGATACCCGTCGGCGTAGCCGCAGGCGACCACGCCGATGCGCGTTTCCCGGTGAGCGGTGAACAGACTGCCATATCCCACCGTGTCCCCGCGCTTCAGGTTCTGGATGCCGATGATCTCGCTGGTGAGCGACATCGCCGGCCTAAGGCCGATCTGCGCCGCGGTGCGGTCCTCGAGCGGGCTGGCGCCATAGAGCATGATGCCCGGGCGCACCCAGTCGCCGCGCGCCTCCGGGAAACGCAACAGCGCCGCCGAATTGGCGAGCGAGCGCGCATAGCCGCGACGCGCGACATGGCGCTCGAATTCCCGCATCTGCCATTCGATCCCGCTGACGCCCTCGGCGTCGGAAAAGTGGGTGGTCAGGATCACTTCGCCGACGCACGGCAGCATTTTCAATTGTTCGAGCACGCGGCCAGCGCGTACGGCCGGGAAGCCGAGCCGGTTCATGCCGGTATTGAGTTTGACGAACACTTCGAGCTTCCTGTCACCGTGCAATTTCCCAAGCATCGCCATCTGCTCGTCGTTGTGAATTACCACGGAAAACCCATGGTGCAGGATTACCGGCAACTCGTCAGCGCGGAAAAAACCTTCCAGCAGCAGGATGCGCTGGCGATAGCCGGCGTCGCGCAGCCGCACCGCATCGTCGAGTTCCAGCAGCGCAAGTCCATCGGCATCGGCGAGCGCACGTGCAACACGCAGCAATCCGTGGCCATAGGCGTTGGCCTTGAGCACCGCCATCACTTTGGCCACGCCGGCAAGGCGCCGGGCGATGGCGAAGTTGCTCCTGAACGCGGTGAGATCGAACGAGGCCTGGATCGGGCGGGCCATGGCATTTGTTGTTGTAGAGGCAGGAAAAGAGGCCGGACTGCCGCTATTCTATGCGCTTGGCCGTGGTCAACGAACAAATCGAGTCGACGTCCGGCTTCGCGGGGATAGCCCGCACTTCTATGGTATAAAGCCGCCGGCCTGCCATTACCGGTTACGCTCCGACAGAATCCTGGAAACAGCGCCCTCTGCCTCCCCGACCTCATGAATCGCGGGTTCTACACCATTCTGGCCGCCCAGTTTTTCTCCGCGCTCGCGGATAACGCGCTGTTGTTCGCCGCCATTGCGCTGCTTGCGTCGCTGCATGCGCCGGCGTGGCAGACGCCGGTGCTGCAGCAGTTTTTCGTGTTTGCCTATATCGTGCTGGCTCCCTTTGTCGGTCCTTTCGCCGATGCGCTCCCCAAAGGCCGCGTCATGTTCGTGGCCAATGCCGTCAAGCTTGCCGGCTGCGTGGCCATGTTGCTGGGCATGCATCCGTTGTTCGCCTATGGCATCGTTGGGGTGGGTGCGGCGATGTACTCCCCGGCAAAATACGGCATCCTCACCGAATATCTGCCGCATCAGAGGCTGGTGTTCGCCAACGGGTGGATCGAGGGTCTGACGGTTGCCGCCATCATCCTCGGCGCAATCCTCGGCGGCATCGTGCTCGGCCCGGAGTTTGCCGACTACGTGCTCAAACACGGGGAGCTTCCAGGAGTGGATCTGTGGATAGACACCGCGCCCGAAGTCGCCATCGTCTGCATTCTGACGCTTTATTTCGTCGCGTCGATCATCAACCTCTACATTCCAAAGGTCGCGATCGATCACCGCCTGCCCAAGCGCAATCCGTTATTCATCCTGCAAGACTTCTGGCACAGCCTAAGCCTCTTGTGGCGCGATCCGCTCGGCCAGGTTTCGCTGGCGGTAACCACGCTGTTCTGGGGCGCCGGGGCGACATTGCGGCTGATCGTGCTCACCTGGGCTGCGCTGGCGCTGAAGTTCGACCTCAAGAGGGCCACCCAGCTGACTGCGGTCGTCGCCGTCGGAATCGCGCTCGGTTCGATACTCGCCGCAAAATACGTGAGCCTGCAACGCGCGGTGCGGGTGCTGCCGGTGGGGATCGTCATGGGCTTGGTGGTGGTGTCGATGATTTTCGTCACCGACTGGCGGATCGCGATCGGGCTGCTGGTGCTGGTCGGTGCGATGGGCGGTTACTTCGTCGTGCCGATGAACGCGCTGTTGCAGCACCGGGGCCACCTGCTGATGGGTGCAGGGCACTCGATCGCGGTGCAGAATTTCAATGAGAACCTTTCGATCCTGCTGCTGCTCGGCGTCTATGCGCTGATGATCAAAGCCGAGCTATCGATGAACTCGATTATCGTGGCGTTTGGTTTGTTTATCGCGACAACGATGGCCTGGATAACCATCAAGCACTGGCACGATCAGGACCCGCAGTAGTTCAGCGTGCGGCTCAGCGCAATCGGCGCTGGTGCAGAAGTGTCCACAGCCACAATGCCCCGCCGCACACGGCAATCAGGATCAGAATCACGGCTTCGTAGCGCCGCAGGTCGCTAAGGAAGGCCGCCAGAGCGGTGCCGAACAGATAGCCTGCACCGCCGATTGCGGCCGCCCAGACGGTTGCGCCCAGCAGGTTGAAACAGACGAAGCGCCACGGGCGTACGCCGCTCATCCCGATCAGCACCGGGCCGGCAATCCGCAGTCCGTAGATAAAACGCACCGAAAAAATCGCGGCGGCATCGTAACGCGTCAACAACGACTGCACCCGCGTGCTCGACCGCGCCAGTGAAGGGAAACGCAACAGCATCGCCCGGCCGTGCCGCCTGCCCAGGAAGAAGAAGAACTGGTCGCCGAGGAAGCCGCCAACTGCTGCTAGCACCAGCACCCACGGCAGCTCCAGCAGTCCACGGTGGGCGGCGAAGCCGCCCATGACCAGAACGGTTTCCCCTTCCAGCAGCGCTCCCGCGAACACCGCCAGATAACCGTAGTGTTCGACTAGCTGCTGAATCACCCGCGACGACCCGTCTCAGAGTACAACCGGCCGGTCTGGGAGCTCGTTCGGCGCCGGTACGTTGCGTGGAAAATGCGTCCGCAGATGACGCGCAACCCGCTCGATTCCGTCAAGCACACCATACTCGAAACGCCCGACCCTGAACGCAGCCTCCATCTCGCGGCAGATATCCTCCCAGCCCTGGCTGCCGACCTTCGGATGTATGCCGCGGTCGGCGACGATCTCGACGCCACGGTCGGCAAGCAACAGGTAAATGAGCACGCCGTCATTGTGTTCAGTATCCCAGACTCGCAACGCCGCAAACACTTCGATGGCGCGCTCGCGCGCCGATTGATCACGGAGCAAGGCATGGAGATCAAGCGCGTTTTCCACCGCAAACCGGATTTGCCCGGAGCGGTGCGACTCCGATTCGGCAATGGCATGCTCGATTCGCAGCAGTGCACCCCGTGGCAACAGTTGGCGGGCCCGCCAGTGCGGCATCATCAGGTGACGCAACATCCGCGCGAGTTTCATTTCACCAGCGCCCCGAAGCACCGCCGCCGCCAAACCCGCCGCCGCCGCCGCTGAATCCGCCCCCGCCGAAACCGCCGCCCCCGAAGCCACCTCCCACCCCGCCGCCCCATCCGCCGCGATAACCGCCGCCAGCCAGCGTAAAAACAAAGCCGACGATGCCCACCAGTGCCGCGACCACCACCGGCGCCACGATCAGCCAGGCGAGCAAGCCGGTACCGGCGCCGACGATCGTCGCGGCGGGCAGCCGCCCGAACAGCGTTCGCAACACGCCTCCGACCGCGATCACGATCGCCATGAACAGGACCAAATAGGCCTCGATCGAGCGCGGCTCGCTGCCGCGACCAGCTTCCAGCTTCGGCGCCGGCAGCGGCTCGCCGTCGATGACTCGCATGAGGCGATCAAGCCCCGATCGCAGCCCGTCATAAAAATTGCCCTCGCGAAATTTGGGGACGAATTCTTCCTCGATCAGGCGTTTGGCTATGGCATCAGGCACCGCGCCTTCCAATCCATAACCGACTTCGAGGCGCATCGCCTGGTCGCTCTTGGCGATGACCACGACGACGCCGTCGTCCACGCCCTTGCGGCCGATCTTCCACGCTTCCGCCACACGTATGGCAAATGATTCTATCGGCTCGGGAAAGGTTGTCCCGGCGATCAGTACCGCGATCTGGCTGCCCTTGCGCTTTTCGAACGCTTCGAGGCTTGCTTCCAGTTCGCGCTTCTGTCCGGCGGTCAGCGCACCGTTCAGGTCCACCACCCGTCCGGTCAGAGGCGGAATTGGCGCATCTTCCGCTACGGCACAGAAGGCAAGCAGCAGGACGGCCGCGACTACGGCGCGCATCAGCAGCATCATTTCGTCACTTGGTCCGCGCCGGTTCGGGCTTGGAGAAATCCACCGTCGGAGGCTTGGAGATCACCTGTTCGTTTTCGACCGTGAATGTCGGCTTGACCTTGTAGCCGAACAGCATCGCAGTCAGGTTGCTGGGGAAGGAACGCACGGTGACGTTGTAGTCCTGGACCGCCCGGATGTACCGCTGGCGTGCCACGGCGATGCGGTTCTCGGTGCCTTCGAGTTGCGCTTGCAGGTCGCGGAAATTGGCGTCGGATTTCAGTTGCGGATAGTTCTCTGCCACCAGCAACAGCCGCGACAGTGCCGAGGTCATCGCCCCCTGCGCGGCGATGAATTTGGAGAAAGCCTCAGGATCGTTGACCAGTTCCGGAGTGGCCTGCATGCTGCCCACGCGCGCCCGGGCATTGGTCACGCCCAGCAGCACCTCCTTCTCCTGCGCTGCGAAACCCTTCACGGTATTCACCAGATTCGGCACCAGATCGGCGCGGCGCTGGTACTGGTTGACCACTTCCGCCCACGCCGCCTTGATCTGCTCGTCGCGGGTTTGCAGCACATTGTAGCCGCAGCCGGCGAGGCCGAATGAAATGACCAGCAGCAACGGCAGGGCAAGGAAGCGTCTCATCAGATTCTCCAAGTTTAGAGGCAAGGACGATCAATTGGGGGTGCTGCTGCCCCGTTTCAACGCTTTCATGGTGCGCACCGCGAAGCACAGGTCCTCCCAGGCCTTCGCCTTGTCGGTGAGGTTGCGCAGCAGATAGGCTGGATGGTAGGTCACGATCAAGGGCGTGCCGCGGTAAGCGTGCGCACGCCCGCGCAGGCTGGCAATGGTCGCTTCGGTACCCAGCAGGTTCTGCGCCGCGACCTTGCCGAGCGCGATGATCAGACGCGGCTTGATGAGCGTGATCTGGCGCGCGAGGTAGGGTTCGCAGGCGTTGGCCTCGGCGGGCTCGGGGGTGCGATTGCCCGGAGGCCGGCACTTGACGACGTTGGCGATGTAGACGTTGGCGCCGCGCTTCAATTCGATTGCGGCCAGCATGTTGTCGAGCAGCTTGCCGGCCTGACCGACGAAGGGCTCTCCGCGCGCATCCTCTTCGGCGCCGGGACCTTCGCCGACGAACAGCCATTCGGCGTGCTCGTCGCCCACTCCGAACACGGCCTGGCGCCGCTGTTTGTGGAGAATGCATGAAGTACATGCGGCAACCGCGGACTTGAGCTCTTGCCAGTTCATCGCCGCAACTTGCGCGCCGGGGTCATCTCCGGCGAGCAGTTGCGCTGCTGGCAGCGGTGGCAAATCGCGGGCCACGGCGGTTTGAACTGCGTCCGTTTGCTTTCCAACCGTCGCCGCGCGCCTGCGCACCCACAAAGGCGTGAGCCCCAGTTCGGTGAGGATCAGCGCCCGGCGGCTCACAGCATCAGTCCCATCAGTATCGCATCCTCGCGCCCGCCAGCCGCCGGGTAATAGCCGCGGCGAACACTGATGTCGCGGAAGCCGAAGTCCGCGTACAGTCGCCGCGCCGCTGCGTTGGAAGGCCGTACTTCCAGGAACATCTGTTGTGCGTCGCTGTCGCGGCCAATGCGCACGAAATGCTCCAACAGCGAGCGGCCTAGTCCGCGCCCCTGCAACGTCGGCGCGACGCTCAGGTTGAGCAGATGCGCCTCCCTGACGCCGATCATGAGCACGCCGTAGCCGGCCACCACCCCGCTGCAGTCGATTACCCAGCAGCTGTAGCCGACTCGTATCGAGTCGTCGAAGTTGCCTCGCGTCCACGGGTGCGTATAGATGACCGGCTCGATCTCCATGATTCGATCGAGATCCGTGGTCCGCATCGGGCGCAGTTTTGGCAGGCTGTCGAGCTGGGCACTCATGCTTGTTCATGCATCTTACGGGCGACCTTGTCGCGCACATAGAGCGGTACCGCCTGTTCTGCCGGAATAGCGTGGCCGGCGGCAAGGACCGGCAGCGCCAGCTGCGCGATTTCCCGGGCGTGCGGAAAGGCCTGTGGCAGCGCGCGCGCAAGCTGCCCATGATAGCGCGCAGCCAGGACATCGCCGTACACGGCGAAACCGCTGCCGCAACCCACCCAGCCACCGTCCTCCAGTGCCGGCGCCGCGTCGGCCTTGCATACGTTCGGCATCACCGTTTCGCTCCATCCCGCGCAGCTGCGCTGGTAGGCGGCATGATAAATCTCTCCCATGCGTGCATCGAGGCAGGCCACTACCCTCGGCGCGCCGGCGGCCTCTGCCAGCGCTAGCAGCGTGCCAACCGGCACAACCGGAAGCCCCGCACCGAAAGCCAGGCCCTGCGCAACTCCGCAGGCGATACGCAGGCCCGTGAACGATCCCGGTCCGGCGCCGAAGGCAATGCCATGCAGATGCGCCAGCTCAAGATTCGATGTGCCCAACAGCGCGTCAATCATCGCCAGAATCAGTTGCGAGTGCGTCTGTCCGGCGAGTTCTTCGCGGAAAGTGAGCTTGCCGTCGTGCAGCAGGGCGGCCGAGCAGTATTCCGTCGAAGTGTCGAGGGCGAGGATGTTCAAGGAGGGTCCATCAGCGCTTTTGAAGGCGCGAACCACCAGCGGGTCACGCAGATTCTAGCGGAACCGAATCGCCATAAGTTAGTTGTTATAATCGCAGCCTGTCAGCCGTGGCGGGTTTTTATTGACCGCCAGGGGCGGCGAGCGACGGCCGCGCCGTCAAAAAACAATAGACCCATCCGGAGGACCAGTCATGAACCGCTTCCTGCGCAGCTTCGGCGCAACTTCCGCATTTTTCGCACTGGCGCTCCTTGGCACTCCGTTCGCCTCGGCGCAAGCTCCACTGCGAATCGGAGTCATTACCTTCCTGTCTGGACCGGCTGCCGGTCCCTTCGGCGTACCAGCCAAGAATGCCTCGGATGTGCTGGTGGACGCGCTGAACAAGGGCGGGCAGATTCCGGGCTATGAAAGGAAGGGCTTCGGCGGAAGGCCGCTCGAAGTGGTCTACGTGGACGAGGCTGGTGGACCGACCAAGGTCGTCACGGAGTATCGCAACCTTGTGGCACGGCAGGACGTAGCCATGGTGATCGGGGTCATTTCCAGCGGCGACTGCCTGGCGGTGGCGCCGGTCGCGGAGGAACTGAAGCAGTTCACCGTGTTGTTCGATTGCGCGACCAACCGAATCTTCGAGGAAGCGAGCTACAAGTACGTCTTTCGCACCACCACGATGGCGACTCAGGAGAACGTCGCGGCGGCCCGCTACATTGCGGAGAGCTTCCCCAATCTCAAAACTTTCTCGGGGGTAAATCCGAACTACGCCTGGGGCCAGGACGCCTGGTCCGATTTCACCGAGGCGATGAAAATCATCAAGCCGCAGGTTCAGATCGGCACCAATGTCACGCCAAAGCTCGGCGCAGGCCAGTACGGCACCGAAGTTTCCGCGGTGCTGGGCAGCGGTGCCGAGATCGTGCAGAACTCGCTGTGGGGCGGCGATCTCGAGGCATTCATCCTGCAGGCGGCACCGCGCGGGCTGCTGGCGCGCATGCCCAACATCATGATTACCGGCGAAACTGTGCTCGACCGTCTCGGCGACCAGTTGCCTGACGGCACCATGATCGGTGCGCGCGGCCCCAACGGTCCGTTTGCACCGCCGACCACACTCAACAAGTGGTTCCAGAAGGCCTTCAAGGACCGCTTCGGCGTCACGCCTGTTTACGCCTCGTATCACATGGCGACCGCGTTCATGGGTGCCAAGGCCGCATTCGAAAAAGCGCAGGCGCTCAACAAGGCGCAGGACCCGACCATCGATCAGATCATCGGCGCCTTCGAGCATCTGAAGTTCGAGTCGGTCGCCGGCACGGTGGACATGTCACTCGGCAAGGGGCACCAGGCGGTGCAGCACGTGCCCTACGGCACAGTCAGGAAGGTCGACGGGAAACTCACGCTCACCAACATCAAGTACTACACGCCCGAGCACATCAGCCCACCGGACGGGATGAAGAGCATCGACTGGATCCGATCGGGCTTCAAACGTTGATGAACCCAACCTGGACCACAGGGACGCAGAAGCACGGAGAAAGGCGGAAAACCAAACTGCGCAGTGGGAAGGCACGACTGAGCACGAGCAAGGACTAACATGCCGTGTTCTCCATCATCGTGTTCGCGTTCCGGCTAAGCATTCAGGTCTTCTCTGCACCTCTGTGGTTAACTCCATCCCATGAAAGAATTCAACATCGCGCTGATACCGGGTGACGGCATCGGCAGGGAAGTCGTCCCGGAAGGCACGCGCGTTCTCGATGCCGTGGCCAAAGCGCACGGCGGACTCAGGTTCAACTACCGCAGTTTCCCGTGGAGCTGCGAGTACTACCAGAAGCATGGGCGGATGATGCCCCGGGACGGGCTCGAGCAGTTGCGCCCTTTCGATTCCATTTTTCTCGGTGCAGTCGGGTTTCCCGGCGTGCCCGACCACGTCTCGCTGTGGGAACTGATCGCGCCGATACGCCGCGGCTTCCAGCAATACGCCTGCGTGCGGCCGGTAAAGCTCCTGCCGGGGGTGAAGACGCCGCTTGCCGACCGCGGCCCGCAGGACATCGACTTCGTGGTGGTACGCGAAAACAACGAGGGCGAGTACTCGAACATGGGCGGCCGCATCTACTCCGGCACGCCCAACGAAGTAGTCAGCCAGATCAGCATCTTCACCCGCATGGGCACCGAGCGCATCATCCGCTATGCGTTCGAGCTCGCACGCAGGATCGGCAAGAAGAAGGTCACTTCGGCCACCAAATCCAACGGCATCAATTTCAGCATGCCGTTCTGGGACGAAGTGTTCTGGCAGATTGCCAAAGGCTACCCCGAGATCGAAAGCGAGCAGATGCACATCGACGCGCTTTCCGCGCGCTTCGTCACTCATCCGCAACGCTTCGGCGTGGTGGTCGGCAGCAACTTGTTCGGTGACATTCTCACCGACCTGGGAGCGGCTATTGCCGGCAGCATCGGCATTGCGGCTTCCGCCAATATCAATCCGGAAAGGCAGTATCCTTCCATGTTCGAGCCCGTGCACGGTTCGGCCCCGGATATTGCCGGCAAAGGCATTGCCAACCCGCTCGGCCAGATCTGGAGCGGGGCGATGATGCTGGATCATTTGGGCCAGGCGGAACTTGCAACCCGAATCGTGTCCGCCATGTCCGGGGTGATGCGGTCCGGGCTGCGAACGCCGGACCTGGGCGGCAACGCCAATACCAGGCAGGTAACCGACGCCGTGGTCGCCGCCGTTCTCAAGGCAGGCTGAACCCGGATCGGATCAAACCGGCACCCGCGAAAAGGGCTGTCATAGAACTCGGGGAGGAATCATGAGCAAGAAAACCGAAAGGACGGTCGCACAGGGCCGCCGCAAGCTCATCAAGCAGACCGCCACACTGACTGTCGCCGCCGCTGCGGCGCAGTTCGGTTTCCCGGCCATCCTGCGTGCGCAATCGGACGCGATCCGTATCGGCCACATAACGCCGCGCACCGGCTTTCTCGGCCAGGTGGGCGAATACGGCTACAAGGGCGCCGTGCTGGCGGTCGAAGAAGCCAATGCGGCGGGCGGCGTGCTCGGGCGCAAAATCGAGATGATCGCCGAAGACAGCGTCAATCCCGCTACCGCCGTGACCAAGGCGAACAAGCTGGTCGAGCGCGACCAGGTGATTTGCCTGATCGGGGAGGTCAGTTCGGCTTCGGGGCTCGCCATCGGCGAGCAGGCACAGCGCTACAAGGTCCCGTATTTCAACACCGGCTGCAATTCCGATGCGCTGCGCGGCGCCAACTGCAAACGCTACATGTTCCACATCGAGGGCAGCAACACCATGTACACCAAGACCATCGGCACATGGCAACTGCAGAAGAACCTGATCAAGGGCGCGCGCTGGTATTTTCTGACCGCGGATTACGCCTTCGGCCATGATCTCTACAAGGTTTCCTCGCGCTTCCTGGAGCAGAACGGCGGCATCATCCTCAACAACGATTTCGTGCCGACCAACACTGCGGATTACAGCGCCTACATTCTCAAGATTCGCCAGCTCAAGCCTGATTTCGTCTACCTCAATCTGGCCGGCGTGGACCAGACCACGTTCCTGAAACAGTACAAGGAATACGGCCTGCCCTATCAGCTTGCCGGCGGCGTTATGGACACCGCTCCGTTCTGGGCCACCGGCCTGGATGCTCTGTCCGGCCACTGGCAGAGCCTGTGGTATCACGGCCTGAACATTCCCGCGTCCCGGGCATTTACCGAACGCTTCGTGAAGAAGTTTGGACTGCCGCCGGAGAATCAGGCCTGGGGCGATTACATCGGCGTGCGCATCGTGCTGCAGACGATTGCGGAAACCAAGAGTACGGAGGCTTCCAGGATCGTCCAGCATCTGGAGAAAGGCGCGGAGTTCGATCTGCTCAAGGCGCGCAGGGGCAAGTTCCGCGACTGGGACCACCAGTTGCTGCAGGAAATGTACGTGGTCAATGTGAAGAACAAGTCGAAGTCGAAGGATCAGTGGGACATCTTCGACATCGTCGAGACGGTGCCAGGCCCCAAGGAGTCGCTGGAGCTGATCCAGCCCACGCAGCAGGAAAACACCTGTAGCCTGCCGGCGGCGTGAGTCGCGACTGAGCTCGTTTCAGTCGTGCTTCTTCTCGAGCAGATCGCCAACGGCCTGCTGGTCGGGTCGTACTACATCGTCCTGTCGCTGGGACTTTCGCTGATCTTCAGTCTCGGCGGTGTGGTCAACCTTGCCCACGGCGCGTTCTATGCGGTGGGCGCCTACCTCGCCTACGAAATCGAAAGACGACTCGGCTTTTTCGGCGCGATGGGGCTCTCCCCGGTGGGAGTAGCGCTGATCGGCATCCTGATCGAGCGCTTTGCCCTGCGGCGCCTCTACAGCAGGGATCCGATGCTGGGACTGCTGTTCACTTTCGGCCTGGCGCTGACCGCCGAGCAGAGCCTGCGCATGATCTGGGGCACCACCGGCCTGCCGTTCTCTCTGCCGGAACAGCTTCGCGGCCAGCTGATTCTGGGCGATTTCATCTATTCCTACTACCGTCTGTTCGTGCTCGCGGTGGCGATCACCGCCGTGACCGGGTGCTGGCTGTTGCTGAACAGGACTGCATTCGGAATGGTCGTGCGCGCCGGGGTTCGCGATCCTGAAATGGTGCGTGCATTGGGCATCTCGCTGCGGCCGATCCTGACCGCGGTGTTCGCGCTTGGGGTGGCGCTCGCAGGCCTGGCGGGCGTTCTCTCGGCCCCACTGGCAGGCGTGCAACCCGCGATGGGCACCGAAATCCTCACCGCGACATTTGTCGTAGTGGTGATCGGGGGATTGGGCAGTTTCTGGGGCGTGGTCGTTGCCGGCCTGCTGGTCGGTGCCGTGCGCGGTATCACCGTGTATTACTACCCGCCGGCGGCG
>JACXTT010001319.1_pt1 | contig 41657 bp, 41 predicted proteins | sample 9270951 | NCBI WGS metagenome assembly JACXTT01 (sample SAMN15532306, study PRJNA645909) | rock metagenome | isolation source: weathered quartz diorite | place: Puerto Rico | collected 2017-06-21
TAATGGCATGGTAGATTGGGGATGTCGAAATTTAATACTGATTTAGACCCTTATTAAAAAACAATATCGGATTCCGAAATCAAACATCCGAAATCCGATATCCTTTTAATGTTGCCCGACCAGGATTCGAACCTAGACAAACGGTACCAAAAACCGTCGTACTACCATTATACTATCAGGCAATCTCCTATCGGTTAGTTAACCCTCCCGAAATGGAATGCAAATATAGGACGTTTTTTTTAAAGTTAAAATCTAAATTAAAAATTTTAGCGTGTTTGGTAGATTGAGACGCTATTAGCAAATAAAAAGGGTTGGAATTATCCAACCCTTTCAAAAACTTTTATACATGGTTATATTTTTTTTACGCTTGGTAATCCAACTTTTTTTAGAATTTCTTTTGCCTTCTCTACTTTCTTTACTACAAATGGATCATTATTATGATTTTTAACCTCGGTACTAAATACCGGAGGACCGAATCCCTTTTCTAAAGTTGAATTTTTTGTGATAACAGACATAAAATGCTCCTTTCCTGATGTTTAATCAAAGTTAGTCAATTACTTCCTTTTAACCAAAAACGCTTCATAGTTTATAGTATAAGGTATAAATGGGTGCCAATTATTGTCTTTTAGTCCATAAACCTCAAAATCTATATTAATCTCATCCCACAAGCCCGCAATACCCATTTGATATAATCGGGTACGGGAAGCAGTACTGCCTTCGGCATAGATATAATGATTGCCATAGTGATCACAAAATGCAGCAATAGTATTGGCTACCGTGGCTAAAATTATATCCCTATCCTCGTTATTACTTATTATTTCATCATCTAAGTTGCCTGTTACAGGATGAGCATCACCAAATGCTAAATTATAAATCGGGGGATCGGCATCTATGATTTTCGTGAAAACGACTAATTTTCTAATAGACCCTTTTGGCCCTTCGCTGAAAAATTCATAAGCCCGATAATCATTAGTAAAGTAATTATAGCGCTCTAAATTCATTCCAACGTAGTGATCAACAATTGATTTTTGATTGCATGCCCATGACCAAGTCGCGAACTGTTGTATAATCTCCGATATTCTCCTTTTCAGGTTTCAAAAACTTATTGCCTACAATGCTAAAAATTAACCCAAGACCAAGTGTAACAAACAGAGCCGGGTGAAAATGCCAAATAATAGGTACTATGACAATTGACAGTATGAACAAGCCAATGAGCGCCCAGCCTATTCTAACTAATGCGTTCTCCCGAAACTCAAATTTTGTGAGTGAACCAGGCGCTAACTTGCTGACCTCCTCCAATAAGACAGATGCATTTTTGTTGAATAACGGCATTAGCTTCGAACTGGGTGAGATATCTGTGGTATCAACACCGCGTTTCCTTAAATTAGCTATGAGGGTTTTATACACTGAGGCGGACATACAGCTTTGGCCAAGTATTGTAATGGGTGCTACGTGCTGCCTCACCACATTATTGGCGATATAAGTGCAGAAAGCTTTTAGGCTATTATCTTGGGTCGAGAGTATTCTTTCTATGTCGATGGATGATTTTATTTCAAACAAATCACTATAGCACCTTGCAAGCTTTTTAGGCTCAACTAAATCACAAATCCCAGTCCACTCCGAAATTGTTGTATCGAAAGTTAAAACCTGATCTGGTTCTACTTCCGGGTCCAATACTGATCCACAATTGTAAAAGTCGGTCAGTATTTGCAGGATATCTTCGGGGCTATATTTTGTACCATCCATGCGATTTGATTTATTAACCTGTTCACTTTTACCCCTCTTTCACCACCCCCATACTGCAAAACTTATCAATCCGTTCGGCAACAAGCACAGTGGTATCTTTTTCTTTCAGCGCTTTCAGGTCTTTTATCAATTGCTTTTTAAGCGTAGCGGCCATAGCCACCGGGTCCTGGTGGGCGCCGCCAAGTGGTTCTTTTACAATGCCGTCAATCAGCCTGTTTTTAAGCATATCTGTCGAGGTAAGCTTCAATACCTCGGCCGCTTTTTCTTTATTTTCCCAGGTCTTCCACAAAATGGTGGAGCAGTTTTCGGGCGAGATAACCGAGTACCACGAGTTTTCGAGCATCAGCACCCTATCGCCAATGCCAATGCCCAGCGCTCCGCCCGAAGCACCTTCACCTATGATCACACATATTACCGGCACTTTTAGTATCGACATCTCGAGCAAGTTGCGTGCAATAGCTTCGCCTTGTCCGCGTTCTTCAGCCTCAAGACCGGGGAAAGCGCCAGGTGTATCAATTAGGGTAACTATGGGCTTGTTAAATTTTTCGGCAATTTTCATCAGCCTTAGCGCCTTGCGGTAACCTTCGGGGTTGGCCATACCAAAATTACGGTACTGCCTCATTTTAGTATTTATTCCTTTTTGGTGGCCGATAAACATTACGGTTTCGCCGTTTAACGACCCAAACCCGCCTACTATGGCTTTATCATCGCCAACGGTACGGTCGCCGTGCATTTCAATAAAATCATCGCACATCAGCTCAATATACTGTAAGGTATACGGGCGCTCGGGGTGCCTTGATATCTGTACCCTTTGCCAGCCTGTTAAATGCGAAAATATATGCTTTTTAGTCGTCTCAAACTTTTCTTCGAGCTCGGCCAGCGTTGCCGACATATCCACCTTGGTCTTATCTTCAACCTGTTTTACTTTCTCGATCTGCAGTTGCAGGTCGGCCAGGGGTTTCTCAAAATCAAATGTAATCTTCATGCACGTAAATAATTGGGCAAAAGTAAATAATTCAACCGGGATATTATCTGTTTTAAGGTTTTGCTAACTGCTGGTACTTTTTCTTTTGCGCGGGTGTTAAAATAGCATCTACTTTAAGATAGGTCTGTAATATGGCATTGCGCCATTCGCCAAGGTACAGCCCCGTGCGGGTAGTTAAAAATGTTAAGCTGCCATCGTCTATCTTTTTGATGCGGAACATGCTATCCAGCGCCCGCTCGTTTTTGATCATAAACCGGCCCATTTCCTTTTTCTTGCGGATCAGTTCGGTGTTGATCGTCGTAATTTTAAAAAGTTGATCGGGCGTAAGGCCAAGTTCTTTTTTCAAGCCCAAAACCTTCTCGGCCGATGGGTAATGGTTTATATCGGCAACCAGGGACAGGTGGTCAAAATCTTCGCCATCCAAATAAGCTTTGTACTGTTTATAGCTCATTGTTTTTAATGGCGATGGTATGCTGTCGCCGGCCATCTGCGCAAAGCCCGGCCCTGCAAGCAATAGCAAAGCCGCTGTTAACAAAAGTTTGGTCATAGCAGTTTAAAAAGCGTTCAAAGATAATGTATATACCGGCAAATAGTTTGTATAATGTAAAATGCGTGTTACCGCTATAACCCCAAATGTTTTCTTTATGTTTTTTGGCATAGCAATTGCCTATGTATAAGGGTAATAAATAATAAAGCTATGTGCAAGAGAATATTAGTGCTGGATGATGATTTAGCCATTTTAGATGCGTTACGTGAGGTGTTGGAATACAGTGGGTACGCGGTATCAACCCTCCCCAGGGCCGATGGCCTGTTTGAAAGGATAAAAGAGTTTAGGCCCGACCTTATATTACTGGATGTTATGCTGGCCGACCAGGATGGCCGCGAGGTATGCAAACTGATAAAGCAACGCCTGGGTATAAGCCATATCCCGGTTATTTTAATATCAGCTACGCATAACCTGGCGCAGTGTTTAAACCAAAACGGCGGCCCGGACGATTTTGTAGCCAAACCTTTTGATATTGATACACTGCTGCATAAAATAGAGCACCAGTTTGCAGCGTAAATAATATTTAGTAACGCTTGTATTTTTGCATATTAAAATGTAGTATTGCTATAACCTAAATAATTTGCAATGAAGTACAAACTGCTCTTACTGGTATTATTGCCAATTGTAGTAACTACCACATCTTTTCGCAAACCTGCAAGCCCTACAGTTACCATTTACTTTTTCCGCCATGGCGAAAAACCCGACAAGGGCGATAATTTAAGCTGCCAGGGCGAAAACAGGGCCTTAGCGCTTCCTGCAGTTGTTAAAAAAATAGTAGGCATCCCCGACTATACATTCATCCCCGCGCTAACCTCGGGTAAATCAACAACCCCATCGCGCATGTTTCAAACCGTTACCCCAACAGCGGTAATGTATAACCTTAAGTTAAACAGCTCGCACGCCGAAACAGACTCATTGCAAATGGCCGCCGACCTAAAAACCCGTAAAGGCCATGTGCTGGTGGTTTGGGAGCATACTTCAATAGCGCCTATCGTGCGCGCCCTGGGGGTGCCCAACTTTGATAAAAAATGGCATGGCGACGATTTTGATACCATTTGGATTGTGACCATAACCAACGGCGTTGCCACTTTCAGTAAAGATAAAGAGGGCTTAAAGCCATCGGCAAACTGTAATTTTTGATCACGGTTAAACCGGCATTTTAACAGCAACTTCGTGGTCGCGGCGCGGGTCGTCGGGCAGTATCTCCATATCCGGGCAACCCAGGTATTCGGCATACCATTTAATGGCTAAGATCATGTCGAGCGCGTCCTCGGCCGATATATCAATGGTTTCAAAAGCGAGCAGCTTGTCATTATAGTAGCCGTATAGTTGTATCTCGTCGGGGTTGAGCATAAAACCGCCCTTGTCCAGATCGTAAACCTTAATTTTCAGATCAGTATCTCTCGAGTAAATGATATCGCCAAAAGCGTCCTTTGGGTCGGTTAGTACCAGATATACGTTCTCATCCATAAATTGCTAACACACAATAAGCCATATAGTTTACACTATTTTGTTTTTTGTAAACCAATATTTACAACACATTTATCACGGGGCGATCCGTGGCAGTAATTTTAGTTTAGCTAAAACAATTATCCTATTTTGATATTATGTAGGGTATGAAAAAACTAAATCTGTTATTACTCGTGTTAGCGGTAGTGGCCATGAGCGGCTGCTCGGTCATCGGCGGAATTTTTAAGGCTGGCGCCGTAGTAGGTATTATAGCGGTCATCGTGATCATCGCCATCATATTCTGGATAGTATCCATGTTCAGCAAATAGCCCAACGGCTATTTAGTTTACCGGATTTATGGATGCCTGGCTTATCGGCGTCATATAATCGATCAGCAGCTCGGGGGTATGCTTTTTGCCGTACATTACCTTAACTGCGTTTTTACCCTGGGGTATTTGTACTGTTGCCTGGTATAAGTACTCGTAATTGCCGGTTGTGCTGTTTAATTGCGCGTCGGGCATATTTTGTACGGTTATCTTGTCCAGGTCGGTTACCGGCTGGTTATTGATCACCAGGTGTATATTTTGTTTGTTGACAGGTGTTGCCGATGATATTTTTACCTTAACCACTACCTGCCCCTTTCCCTGCAACTGCAAGGTGCGGTTGTATAGTTTATTTACATCTTCAACCGGGCTTACCCACTCAACTACATTGCTTTGAATTACCACGTGCCTTTTGGCGGCATCAATAGCTTCGTTGCTGTATTGGTAATAAGGTCTGTAATCGGGTCCGCCTTTAGCCATGGCCTTGTTATAGTACTCAATGCTGCGTTTGTAGTTATTGGCCCTAAAATAAACATACCCCAGGCTGTTATAAGCCCTGGCATCGCCGGTATCTAATGCTATGGCTGTATTAAACGCCTTAATCGCGCTTTTATAATCGCGGGCAGCAACTTTCAATTCACCCATATTTAAATAGGCGTAGGCGTTTTTATCGTCTAAAATAAGCGCGGTGTTATAGTCCGACAGGGCGTCGCTGTAGTTGCCCATCTTAAACTCGGCAAGTCCTTTATTGGTGTATGCCTTTGTCGAATTTGGGAAAAAAGCTATCGCTTTAGTGTACTCCTTTAACGCCTCTGCATAGTTGCCCTGCCATAAATTTATCGAGCCCAGGTTATTGTAAGCATTCTCGTAATTGGGGTTTATAGCTATGCTTTTGTTAAAATCGGCCTGGGCTTCGGCATAGCGGCCAAGTTTCATTTTTTCGAAACCACGGTTATTGTAAGCTAAATAGTTTTGGGGTTCAAACTCAATTACTTTGTCGTTATCATCAATGGCGTCGTTGTAAAGGTTTAAACTGCTCTTAGCGTTGGCGCGATTAATATAAGCCACAATATAGTTGGCCTTAATGGCGATAGCTTTGTTATAATCAATAATGGCTTCGGTATAGTGCTTTAATTTTTTATGGGCGTCGCCCCGGTTAAGGTAAAACGACGCGTTGCGTGGCGCTATGCTAATGGCTTTGTTATAATCGGCCATTGCTTCCTTGTCGCGGTCAAGGTCTGTGTAGGCCCTGCCGCGCACTACATAAGCCATTGCACTTAGCGAGTCTCGGCTTAAAGCCCGGTTACAATCATCAATAGCGGCCTTATAATCGCCATTGTTCTCTTTCTGTATAGCACTGTTAATATAGGCATCGGTGGCACTAAAGGGCACAACCTGGGCATAGAGCGCATGTATCCGGCACACAAAAAAAATGGTCACCACAAACACTGTTTTAAACAAGTGTTTCATAAGTTTTAATTCAATTAGTTACCGGTTTATACTGGCTTTTATTAATTATAACTACTAAGTTACAAATTGTATGTTGTTTGGCAATAAAATTTCATCTGTACAGTTTTATTTAACGTATATATACAACTAAACGTATTTGCAATGGTAGCTTAAAAAATGTGCAGGCAATAAATAACACAAAAACAGATTGTTACAACGTGCCGCAAAAAAAACTTGCAACTAATTATTATTATTTCAAATTTTATAGGCTACTTTAATGTTTCAACATTTAATTGATCGGAGTATATAGTTTTGGAAGATAACGAATTTTTAAAGCATAGCAAAGCGGAGCGGGTAACATCCGTTATCTTGTTTTTCGCTATAATTTTAGTCTTATTAAAATTGGTTTACTGGGATGCAACCCGGCTGCCAGATAGCATGAAGATGGTGTTTGGTATTATACTGGGGCTTTTTTTATTAGCCTTAACGGTATTTAAACAATTCAGGCAACCGCTATACAAACGCTGGCTTGGTTTCATGGTATACATGCCCCTTATTTTGATCCTTGCCATTGCAGCGGCAGTAATTATCTATTTCTTTCAGGTTATATTTAACAGTGCCGGAAACGGCACCGATGTTGGTGGTGAGTAAAATTCATCTGCCCTGCATATATACGTTTAAAATATCCGACAACCCTGTTTTTTGCTGTCGAAAGCTTTTAGGCGGTGCACCCGCAAATGCTTTAAAATCGGCAATAAAGTGCGATTGATCGTAATATCCGGCACTAATGCCTAAAGCCGTCAGGTTTTGCAACGGCGAATTTTTTAACAGGTGTACCGTTTTTTGAAAACGCACTTTGCGTGTAAATAAACCCATCGAAAGCCCGGTGGCCTCTATAAAACGCTGCTCTACCCTCCTTCGCGACAAGCCAGCCCCATTAAGTGCCATATTCAAATTTTGCCGCGTGGGGTTATCCATAATCTGCCTGGCAACGGTATATACCAGCAGATCGTTTTGTTTGCCGGCTAATTTTTTAAGTATGTAGGTTTCCAGGCAGTTAAACAAGGCATCTGCATTAGCACATTGTTTTAATTTATCATACAAACCACTGTCGGCCTCCATATTGCGCAGGTCAGCCAGTTCGTTGGTAAAATGGTTGGCCGGGGTATCGTATAAAAGGTTTCCCGCCCACGGATGTAAACTTACCCCCACGCATTTGCATCTTTTGGTAAACGTTAGTACAAAGGGCTTGGTCAACTGCCCGGCATAAAAAATCGCAGGTTCTAAAAAATCATCATCGCTACCCAGCCAGCGCATGGTATTGGGGTTTTCCAGGTAACAGATCAGCTCAAACGCGCCGTACGGAAAACTCAGTTGCGAAAATGGGATATCCCTTTCATCAGTTTCAAAATACCAGTAATGCTTAATAAAAGGCGCTAAGGCCGCTGTAGGTAATTTTTTTTGATGCCGCATTTTAATAAAGATGCAAAATTTTGACGTCATTAATAAACCAATGATTATCAAAAAGTTATTTTCGCTTATCGCGATAGCTGCCACTTTCGCTTTTATACAATTTTAAGGTATTTTATTAATCTAAATTTGTGTGCGAGGGGTTTTCCATTTTAACCGTTCATAAATTATGGATATGAAAGCACTTACACTTAAAACCTTAACCCTATTAGCTGTGTTTGTGGCGCTAACCAATATCCGGGCAAAAGCGCAGACCTCACAGCTACATAAGGCCGATTCGCTTTTTTTAGCGCAGGATTGGAAAAACGCGCAGCAGCAGTACGTAATGCTTTTAAAGGACACATCGCACAATGCGCTGGCCTGGAACCGGCTTGGCTTTAGTAATTATCATTTGGGTAAGTATGATGAGGCTATGAAAAACTACGAGCGGTCGTTATCGTTAAACCCATCGCCCGGGTTAAAAGCGGTGCTCTATCCGCGCATCGCCAAAATAAACGTTTTGCAAAATAAGGTAAACCAGGCCATGACCAATATTGACAGCGCAATTACCTACGGTTACGGCAATTATACCGAGATGGATACCATTAAAGAATTGAACGCCGTGCGCAATACCGAACGCTTTAAAAAATTAAGAGAGCGGGCATTTATAGTTGCCAACCCCTGTATGGCGCAACCCCACTCGCGCGAATTTGATTTTTGGATAGGCGAATGGAACGTTTATATAACCGGCACCAAAACCTTGGTTGGGCACAGCCTTATTCAAATGGTATCGGGTGGTTGTTCTATTTTGGAAAACTGGACATCAGCGGCAAGCAGCGGCAAAAGCCTCAACTTTGTTGACCCGGCTACCAACAAATGGCGGCAAACCTGGGTTGGATCGTACCCTAACGGCATACAGGATTTTGTGAACGGCGAATATAAGGATGGCGCTATGCGCTTCACCTTTGTAACCGCCAACCCGCAGGGCCACAAACTGATGGGCCGCTTTATATTTTTTAACCAGGGGCCAAACCAGGTAAGGCAATTTAACGAAACATCGGCCGATGAGGGCAAAACCTGGACCACAGGCTACGATTATACTTACGTCCGGATAAAAACTTAAGCTCTGCCTATTTTTTAGCTAAAGTATACTTGCCCCAAAAATCGGTCGGACTGATCATACTGGCCATATCGGCCATGCCGCGGGGTATACCGGCGCCACCAGGCGGCATACCACCACCACCAAAGCCGCCACCTCCTCCACCGCCGCCGAAACCGCCGCCACCGCCAAAACCACCACCACTGATCATGGCACCGGCACCGGGGAATATGGCATCTATCTGGATACCGTTCAATTTAATGTTGTAGGTAAATTCTGCATTTGACGACATATGGAAATATTTGAGCGGTACGGCCATTTCGATCACCAAACTGGCCTGCGCATCAAAGTCGGCCTGGGCTTTAATGCCGTATTCATTATAGATCGAGATCACACTATCGGTAATATCTTTAAACCCGATCACTTTGATCTCTTTAGCCGTGCTTACCGCTTTCTTCCGCATATTGGCAATAGCTGCCGAATCGGGTGTTTGCCTGCCGCCACCACCGCCACGCATACTCCCCATGCTGCTCATTACCTGCTCGCGCAATTTAGCCAGGTCAACATTCGGGAAACCCACTATAAACGCGTCTTTTGCTTTCTTTTTGTTTTCGGTGTTAACGGTCAGGGTAATGCCGCCGCCCAAAATTTTATTGTTGTTGGTCTGGTTGGTCGATTTGATCACCAGGTATAAATTAGCATCGTCGTTGGCCAGGGTGTAATAAATATCGGTGGCTTTGTTAAATGCCTGGTAGGTATCGTTCCATTCGGTAGCCTTGGCATCAACCTTAACATTTGCCGGCGCACGCATACCACCCTCCTGTACCTGGTTTAATTTTTGCGCTTTTGCGGATATCGTTGCTATAAATAGCAGCGCAACAAAGCCAGCTAAGGCTTTTGTTTTGAGTATTTTTTTCACGTGGATAAATTAATAGTGACAGGCAAGATAGGTAAAAGTATCGGTATTATTAGCAGGGGCTACCTCCTTCGTTAATACTATAAATAATACACTTATTTTGATGAGCTAAACTTCAGTCAAACCGGCGTGATGGTCTGCTTTTTTTATTCAATATTTTATCGGCCTCATTTGCCTGTTCTTCCTTTTCAACGCCATCCTAAAATTGTAATGGTTTGCCATCAGGCAACCATGGCCTGCTGATGAATGTATTGCGAGCCTTTAATAATGTTGCCCATACGGTCAATCACCTGTTGCGCCCGGTTAACATTAAACTGTATATCGGCCAAATGGTAGTTTTGCGTTAGGTCGGCCGTGTTGTTGCCACTTTCGGTATAACTAAAACTGTCGGCCTGGCTTTCAAAAAACCCGGTAAATTTATAGATAAAAGAAGAAGGGTTTTTGATCAAAGATCCGCGACTGTGGCTACTCACAATATCATCAACACGTATATCGTCACCCGCTGCTTGTCCATCCGTAACCATCACTTTAGCATAGGTGAAAACTATCTTATCCAGTGCCTCGTTCATCTCGTTATCCAGCGAGGGGATGGTCATGCACCGGTTAAACTTTTCGTAACGGTTAATTATGCCGCAGGTAGCGCATAGGTATTCTTTATATTTCAAGTAGATTTCTTTAGTTTTCATGGCGATGTATTTAACTTAAAAGAAATAATCAAATCACTTGCCAGTATTCGCAACATGTGTTAAAAAATACATAACATTCTGATTTATAGGATATTATTTTTAAAACATGTCCGATACTATATTTTTCTACCTATTTATTGCTTAACAAAAACGAAACCACATGTACACCCATCCTTTTTTAAGAACACATTTGTATATTTAGGCATGAAAAAACTGCGCCAATTATTATTTGCCTCAGCTATATTATGCTGTACCTGTTTTTGGGCCGCGGCACAAAACTCAACCAACGATCTGATCAAACAAGGCGTCGACCTTCATAACGAGGGTAAATACGCCGATGCCATCAGTAAATTTGAGGAAGTACTAAAAACTGAACCCGATAACGGCTACGCCAACTACGAGATAGCTTTTTCGCTATACAAATCAAAAAAACCGCTCGATGCCATACCGCATCTCGAAAAGGCGCTAAAATCGTCAAACACCTCGTTAAGCGTGGCAGCCCACGCATTGTTGGCCAGTATTTATGATGAGGACAACCAGCCTAAAAAAGCGATCGACATATACAAAGAGGCCATTAAACTAAATGCCGATTACCCGCAGATATACTATAACCTGGGCATAGCCTACTCGCGCGACCAGCAATACGCCGAAGCCGAAAACGCGGCTATCGAGGCCATTAAACACAGCCCGAAAAACATCAGCAGCCTGCGCCTGTATGCACTGGCTACATTCCATCAAAACAAAAGAATGAACGCACTATTAGGCCTGTGCAGCGTAATATTGCTCGACCCGCAGGGTCCGCGCGCCGCCGAAGCATACGGCAATATACAGCACATTATGCAGGGCGGTGTTTTAAAGGATAGCAAAGGCAATACCGCCATATCGGTGTCACCCACTGATGATAAAGATGCCGGTGCCATGAACCTGGGCATAACATTGGCCGCTACTGCGGGACAAGCCAAAAAACTGGCCGGTGCCGAACTTTTGCAATATGAGCTAACTACCGATTTTGCCCTGGCCGGCCAGTTAGCCGAAAAGAAGAACGACAAAAACTTTTTCGACAAATTTTTTGCGGCCTACTTTTACAAACTATCGCAAACCAACAACATGGCTGCAGTGGCACATACCATCGCCTTTACCGACAAAACCATCGACAGCACCGAATGGCTTAAAGAAAACATGACCCAATTAACCGCACTAACCGACTGGATAAAAACCACCGAACGCGGTTTTTAGCGTATAGAAGCTCAACTGAATTATTACCTTTTTTCCACTTATGGGTTAATGACTTACATTCGGCCAACCAATCCTTGAGTGATTTACGAACGTCAGGCATCTTTCGGCACTAAATGCCATTCTATTAATTCTTTTTTAATGGTTTTCAGTATGTTTTTGGCTATTAACCCTCGCAGTATTACCCGTACGCCTATCCATACGGCAAGGCGTTCTATCCAATTGTACTTACCAACATTCATAATGATAGCCTCGATGCGTTTGCGCAGCGCGTGGTCGAACCGACTGATGGCAGACCAATCCTGCACCGGCCAGCTAATGCCCGATTTAAAGTTAAACTTGGGGAACTCATAGCTCACGTCTTCAACTATCGGGATGATCTGCCAGCCCCCATCTTTCGACCGGAAGCGTGGGTCGGCGATGCCCGCATAACCTTTGGCAAAAACCGGGTTCACTTCTTTGTGCTCATCCGGGATGGTAAAATACTCTTTCAAAAATATTTTGCAGTTATGCCTGCCCAGAAAAAAATCGTGCACCCTGAACTCCTTATTTAAAAAGCCGCTAAAACCGCCCAACGCGCCGCAGGCAATAGCTTTATCGCCCGAAAACTTTACTATTTTACCATCTGGCGCAGTAAACTCGCGCGAAGGGTCTATCAAAAACTGTCCGGCGCAATTACTGTCGTTCGCTTCTTTTACCTGCCATGGTTTTGATCGCATCTGGCTGATCATAGCCGATAGCGTAAGGCCCACAACATTCATCAATTTATCCGACAAACTGATGCCCTTGGGTTTGGTACTCGGGAAAGGGGCCACCATCAGCACGGTGGAATTAAATGTGCGGTAGTCTTCGTATATCTTTTGATCAAACTGTCCGCTCGGTTTCTCTAACAGGTACCGTACCTTATCAAACGGTTCGTTGTTGATCATACCGCCATCAATATTCAGGCTTTCGTAAGGTACCGGCGTGGGCTGGATAGCTTTGAGTATCTTCTCGTCAACCAGCGGGTTGTTCATTACCGCGTCCTGTGACCGGGTAACAGTTCGGGCTTTTAACCCAACCGGGAACGCCCCGGTAGCCATAGCCGCCTGTATTGCTGTTGTGGCATGATTACCGGTTTGTATGTTAAGGGGCATCCAGCCCTTGCCGGATGGTTCAACGCCATCGCGGGTCATTTCAAAACAGGCATAGTCGTTATGAAACTTCATGTAATACGGGTGCCGGTTGCTGTCTCCTGCCGCCACAAAGTTCACATCGTACACAAAACCTTCCAGGTTGCTTAGTGTGGTAAAAAGTTTTAACCTTTCGGGGAAAAAATCGGGAAGGGTTTGCCAGTTAATGGTGCTGCTGTTTTCGGGTGTGATGGCACGTTTGGCCACGGCGTCAATAAATTCGCAGTTAAGTGCCGATACCACGCCATCTTTAACATCATCCGTACCCAGCATTTTGGCAAACATATCGCGGTCGGTCAGGTCAACCCACGAGTGGTATAAAATATTTTCGGGCCGCTCGGCCAGCAGGTCGGGGCCGGGCTTATCAATATGGGTAATACCCTGTTGTTGCGCAGCGGCAGTAATAATAGCCGTCATCCCACCGGCAGATGCGCCGCCTATGGCCGGTATCTCTACTTTATGACAAGGTATGCCCGGCTGGCCGCGTTGCTTTTCGTAAGCAGCCAAAGCCTCAAGCAGGTAATCCATAACTCCAGCGGTGTATGCCCCCGCCGATACCGCACCTGCCATGCAAATACCCAAATGAAAAGTCGGTACATTTTGTTCTGTAGTTTCCATAAGTCGGATAAAATAGGTTATAGCTGAGCGTCTGTACCATCAGCTGCAAAAGGCATAAGCGGTTAATAAACTGCAATATACACTTTTTACAATACTTGTTTATATTATATTTATTTTAATATCCCATCGAACTTATTACCTGAAATAACACTTCTCGTTGCCGGGCGTTAGCTCGCCTTTCGACAGGTAAATACCCAACGATATTTCGTGCGTGCCATAATTGGTATTGGCAAGTGCAGTGGTAGCATAATCAAAGGCATAGCCTATGCGCAATTTTGGGGTCACAAAAAACTCGGCCATCAATACAACCGCATTGGTTTTTTGCATTCCACTGGGGATATTGGGCTTATTATATAAAGGCACCGCTGTGCGGTAGGTGCCGCCCAGCCATAAACGCTCGTTAAGCAACATAAAAAGGTTAAGGTCAAGGCTGGTTGGGCCTCCCCTGTCGTCTTTCAGTAAAAACGAGGGGTTTAACTTGGCTTCGCCACCGGTATCAAATAATGAACCGGCAGTTAAATAATAATGCGGCCTGGGTATGGGTATCAGTTGCGCTTTATCCTGTTTCATGTTCGACGCGATGATATTGTCCACCGAAAAACCCATGTAAAACGTATTGTTGGTATACATGGCCCCTGCCCGGCCATCAGGCAAAATAGTGGTCAGGTTAGTTACGGGTATCGAGTTATCGCCCTGCTGCACCGCGTTCAATTTGGTGCCATCCAGGCCAACCTGCTCAAAACCCACACCCACACCAAACGACAGACGCGAGTTCTCATCCTGGCCTATCTGCAAATGGTAGGCATAATTAAAATCGGCCGCCAGGCTGCTCTGCGCACCTATGTTATCACTGGCTAATAATAGACCAAGGCCTACCCTCGTATCGGCCACCGAGGCATCGGCCGCTACCGAAAAACTTTGCGGCGCGCCGGGGAAACCCGTCCACTGCGACCGGTAAAACGAGTGCAGGTAAAAATCCTGCTTGTATCCCGCATAAGCGGGATTAATATACAACCCGTTAAAAATATACTGGCTGTACTGTGCATCTTGCTGTGCCAGCGCGGCAGCACACATTAAAACCAAATAGCCTGTAAAAATAAATCGTTTCATATCTGTTTTCACTTATTTACAGCCGACCGTAACAGGGTCACGTAGCCTTTATAAACATCTGTTTTAGTACTTGTATTTACTTTCAGAATGTAGAAATAGGTACCTTCATTAAGGCCCGGTGCGCTCCACTCGCCCTGGTAACCTTTTTTCTGGTAAACCATATTGCCCCAGCGGTTAAAAATGCTGATCTCGTTATCCGGATAATAGGGCAGGTTGGGTATCACAAACGTGTCGTTCTTGCCATCGTTATTGGGCGTAAACACATTGGGGATATACAAGCCGCCAATCTCCTTGGTATCGGTAGATGTATTGTTGGCCGGGTTGCTATCCGCCTCGAGCGATGTTAAGCTTGCCGAATTTTTTACCGTGCCGTGCGTATTGGCTTTTACACGCAGTGCCAGCACAGCTTTGCTATTGGCGGCCATGTTGCCCACCAGCCAGGTAATGGTTCGGGTATTGGCATCGTAACTGGCAGTGCCGGCAGTTGGGCCTACCGTGCCCACATAATCAAGTTCGGGTGGCAGGGCATCTTTTAACTGCACCTGGGTAGCGGCTATAACGCTTTTATTTTCAACGGTTAAGCTGTATTCAAAGGTTTCGCCAACGCTAACACTCCTGCTTTCAGAAACCTTGATCACCGACATATCCACCAGTTTATCAGTGATGCTCAAAATGCCTGGCTTGTAGGTTATCTGGTAGTTACCTGCCGTAAAGCCTGACGGCATAATGCTGTACTGCCCATCGTTAATGGCACCAATTGCCGGGCCGCTGTAAGTTAGGTTGCCCTGTAATACTTTCGGCCCATCCCCGTTCACAAAACCCGAATAAGTAACCCCGTTGCGCGGTGTATAAGGTTGTCCATCCTTATACTTGGCGTCGCTTTTGGCTGTAATTACCAGCGGGGCCGGGGTTACGGTTAAGGTAGCATTTACGTACTTGATGAGGTATTTTGGCCATACCGCTCCGCCGGGTACAATAGGGTAAGCACCCACGTTCGACTGGATATTGGCAGGAGTTGTTGCCGTTGGCGGCGTCGGTAACATAGTGGCATTGTCACCCGGTTCAAAACCGCTGTAGGTATACGTAAACCCTGGGTTTGGGGTACCGTAAACACGTGTTTTATCCTGCGCGGTGATAATAAGCACGGGGGCTATTTTAACCTCGATGGCGTCGGATACCGGCGATGGGCAGCCCTGGCTGTTAAAGGCTACCACGGTATACACCCCTTCTTCGCCGGTTTTGTAGTCTACCAAAAAAGCCAGGGGTATGGGCTTGCCATCTTTGTACCATTGATATGCCGCCGCTGCTTGCGTAGCCGCGTGCAGGGTTACTGTAGTACCCGGTTTAATGATCACAATATTACCCGCATACGCTTTATTATCCGCAGCAAAGCCTGCTATCATAAAATATGATAGCAGGCTAAGTAGCCATATCAAATAGCGTTGCCTCATCAAACCAGGGTTAGCGGCGTTTTAAACCAATTATGGACCGGTAACAATAGTAGGTTTGGCAGGTATTGGTACAACGGTAATGATCTGCGTTGCCGTTGATGTACACGAGCTGTTAAGCGCGTATGCCACGTTTAACCCAAACGTTACCGAACCTGGTGTTGCCTCGCTAACAGTATAAGTGCTCGATGTTGCGCCCGGTATTGGTGAGCCGTTACGTGTCCACTGATAAGTGTAAGTGTAATTGGCATCGCTTAATGGCGAGGCCGTCAAGGTCGCGGTGGTTTGCGCACTTTCGCAAACGCTGTTGTTTGATGGTGTTATGCCAGCCGTTAACGATGGTAACACAAAGATGCTGAATGGATCGGATGTGGTGGACGTACAACCGTTGGAGTTGATCACAATAACCTGATAAGTGTAGTACCCTGCCCCGGTCGGTGTTTCGGTATAGGTATTGCTCGATCCTTGCTGCACCAGTTGCATGGCACCTCCCACCGGGTTCTTTTTATACCACTGGTAGGTATAACCCGCTGTGGCGGCTGTTTTTAATTGTACATTGGTGCCATTACAAAGTACCTGCTGCACGGCGGCGGCGGTAGCGGGCGGAGCTGTTGTTGCATCGCTTGGCCCGGTAAACGGTGTTTGCGCAAACGCGGCGCTAATGATCACGGTAAGCAGGATTGTGAGGGCTGCTTTAAGGGTTGTAGATTTTTGTTTCATGGGGGACTTTTTTTTGTTTGATGTGTTTTTTTAGTTGGTTATTACCGGTTTTGCCGGATTTGGATATAAGTTAGCTGTGATGTTTTTGCGGCAAACGGGGGCAAAAACAATATCGTCTAAGGCGAAATCGTTGCCGCTTGAAGCCGTATTTTGATTGACGATGCCGATGGTTGCCGAGGTATTGCTGCCCGAACTCCACCTTACCGTAAAGTTTTGCCAGCTGCCCGTAGTCGACGTTAAGGTGATGTTACCCAATTGCGTTCCGTTGATCGAAAAATCCAATACCCCCGGGCTGGCCGAGTTAACGGATGTACCCCATACCGAAAACACATAGCTGGTATTGGGCTGTACGGTCACCGTCTCCGACCATACCGTGACGTTAGCTGTGGCCGCACCGTTCACTACCATCATATAGCCTGTGCCGTCGCCTTTGGTATGGTCGTTAAACGACGCGAAGTTGGGATGTTCACTATGCGCGTCTTTTATTACTGCGTAGGTGGCTTCCGCAATTAAGCTGGAAGTGTTTTTGGTGTAACTGCTTGTAAAGCCCGAGTAATGGTTAGCCGAGTTTTCAAAGTCGCCGTTGGATACAGCATTGTCCGTATAGTCTACCGTTTCCCACCAATACGTTCCCGAGGTATTTACCGTAATGCTGGTTGCTGTTGAACCGGTGCTCCAGGCATAATTTGTATATCCGGGGTCAACATTCAGTACCATGCTTGATGTACATGCCGAAAATGTTGCATCTACCAGGGTGCATGGGTTAACCGGCTGGTGTACTATGGTGCTGCTGCCGGAGGTACGTGGCTTAAATGACTGGCGCAGTAAAGCAGGGCCCGCAAGCATCACTAATGGCAGTATAAAAGTAGCCGCCACAATACATCGCAAGTTTAAGAGGTACCCGGAGTAACTTTGCACCATACCAAGCATTTTATCAGGAAATATTCAGGGTACTTTTACGTACAACACGAGGCCAGGGTTTTATATATGGGAAAGTTTTAACACATTTTTAGTAATTTATTATTGAATAAGTTAAATTAAGCAGTGCCGGGCTTTGACCATGCTAAAGCGCCATGATAACCAAGCACTTAGCATTTTGCAGGGGTGTATTAAATAATAATGTGTTAACTTAGTCTGGCATAGCCATACTAAATTTATCGGGAATGAAAAGGATAGTAATTATTTTATTGACTGCTTTGGCACTGGCATCATTTAAACCTATGGGTGGCGGCGAGGCCATATTGAAAATGATGTACGCCAGGTATGCCGGCAAATGGCACCAAACGTTAATGTTTAACCAAACCACCGAAGTTTACCGCAACGACTCGTTAAAACGTAAGCAAACCTGGCATGAGGTGATGTTGGGGCCGGATAAACTTCGGATAGACATTGACCCGGTTGACGCTGGTAATACCATCATTTTTCGCGGTGACTCCACCTACCGGTTTAGCGGTGGTGTGTTAAAGTCAGCTGTAAAGCAGGAGAACGACCTAATATTTTTGCTGGGCGGTATGTACAGTATGCCGTTTGATAAAACCATGAACAAACTTAAAGAGTTGGGATACGATGTAAACAAACTGCACGATGATACCTGGAAAGGCCGACCGGTATATGTAATTGGCGCTGTAAATAACGACGAAAAGGTTAACCAGCTTTGGATAGATAAAACTAACCTGTACCTGGTGCGAATGATTGAGTATAAGAACAATACCAAAGAAGAAGGCCTTTTTGAAAACCAGGTTAAAGTAGGTACGGGCTGGTCGGAAACTAAATGCTCCTTTTACTTTAACGATAAACTGGCACAGGTTGAAAGCTACTATGATGTTAAAGAAGTACCGCAGGTTGACGGGCATTTATTTGACCCGCAACATTACACTAAATTACCCTAAACATTAAAAGCCCCGGAAATTGATCCCGGAGACTTTTGTTGGTATCGCCGCGATCAGTCGGCAATACGATATGGTACAGGGTATTTCCCTTTTTGATTTCTTTAGAAAGCGCCCCCGGTCCTCCGGGTTTGGGAAACGCTTTTTATTAACTGATCTTATTATTATAAAGAACGAACGGAGTATTTTTAAAGCAACAGCATAGCCCTGCCGCTCAATATTTTTAGCAGATAGTTTGATCGGGGATGTTAACCAGGGGAGGTTACCTTGGTCAGTTTTTACTGCCCAGGTTTTTTGAAAGCCGGGGAATGCTTTCATTATTTTCTCTGTTTCTCAATAAGGCGCTCAAGCCTAATATAGGGCCTGCCGCCAGCAGCAGGTATATGTAACGCGCGTTATCAGGTGTGCGCAAAGCATTGATCAATTGTATGCTCAAAATAGTTACAGCAAAGCCAATGCAGTTAACAATGGTCAGCGCCGTACCTTTTGACTCGACCGCTGCATTTTGCGCTACCAGGGTCGAAAACATGGGCGAATCAGCTATCACAGCCGTACTCCAAATAAACAGGAACACAATAAGTGCCACAGGCGATGCGCAGAGCAGCAGCAATGGCGAAACCAAACAACATACGCCCGATATCAGTAACGCCATGGTCGCGGTTTGTCTGGCCCCAAGCCTTTGCGATATGATACCGCTAAACACACACGATAGACTACCTGCCACAATAACCAAAAACGACAGCAGCGAAACATTTAAACGGGCCGCCGGGTAATGGTTATTATAAGCGCCAAGCATTACAGGGACAAATACCCAAAAAGCGTAAAGCTCCCACATGTGCCCAAAGTAGCCAAAAGCCGCCGCCCTGAATTTGCTATTGCCAAAGTTTTGCAAAAATGCACTCCATTTCAGCCTCTGACCTGGCTTGCGGTAAGGCCCATCGGGTACCCACAAAAGCATGGCGCAACCACCTGCCGCCGCAAGGAACGATGTTGCGTAAACAACATACTTCCAGGGTAAGGCGGCCATCAGGGTTTTTAAAAGATGTGGGAAAGCTGTACCTAATACTAAAGCCCCCACCAAAAAGCCCAAAGACCTGCCCAACCCCTGCTGGTAGTGGTCGGCGGCTATCTTCATCCCTACGGGATAGATCCCTGCAAGGAAAAAGCCTGTCAAAAACCTAAAGAACAATACCTCGTTTATGCTAATGCCGCTTACGCTTACCGTTAGGTTAACCAGCGTGGCAACCAGTGCGCAGCTAAAGAAAACCCTTACCGGCGAAAACCTATCCACGATGCTCAATACCGCGAATACGAGTGTCCCGCCGATAAAGCCCAATTGTACCGCGCTTGCCAGGTATGCTAAAAATGCAGGCGGCACATTAAATTGCCGGGCTATATCGCCCATAATGGCGTTTACTGCAAACCACAGCGAGGTGCAAAAAAACTGTGATATTACTATTACCGGCAATATGCGCTTCATCCTTTCATACAATACTTACCTGCAAGGTAAATACAATCGGGATTTAAAAGGGTATTCAATTGGATGTTTTTCAAAAGGTGGCAACAAAAAGCTGTGCTTATTTAGTGCCTGTAGGGTCGATCATTGCTTTTACTTCGGATACCGAATTGGCGGGAAAACCGCCCAGCCTCGCATGTTCGCGAATTACGTCTTCGCTTTCAGCAATGTGAACGCAATAAATTTTGTCGCCGGTAACAAACGATTCTACCCAGTGGTAGGGCTTGTCCAGGCTACCAACCGCAGTATTCGATGTTTGTGTGATAGCTCTAAGTTGTTCGGACGTTAAGTTTCCGGCACCCGGAAACTCTCTTTCAATTACAAATTTTTTCATAGATAAGATTTTAAATAAAACAGCCTTGTTTCTCCTGGTTGATGTGTTAGGTATTACAAGGTTTTATTAGGCAAACGGCGCAAAGTTTGCATGGGTTGCTTCAATATTTTACAATTGTTTTAATTTATTGTAAGTCAAATATTTAAAATAATAATTATTGTGGGATGTACGATGGGGTAAGTTACGGAGTGACTACAACCTTCGCTAACGAAACCACATTGCCTTTACTGCCGTAATCCGCCTTCCGTTTGTCCGACCATTTGGAGTGTTCGCCCAACGGTGTAAGGGTTAAAATGTAGCTGCCTTTAGTCATTTCAGGACTTATAAACCGCAGTGCTGTAACCGGGTAATTGCTGTACATATCCACTACCGACGATAGCATGGTTTTACCCGCGCTGTTTTGAATAGTCACTTTGGCATAGCCACCATTTGGCCCCGTGGCGCTGTAAAACCCGACTTGCTTGCCGATGAACTTTACCGAAACAGCAGCACCGCTGGCATCGGTGTTATTTATTGCTGTATCGCCGGTGCCGGTATGCTGCCATTGGCCTTTGTAGGTGATGGTTTTTTTAGGTTCGGTTGTTTGGTTTGAGATAGCTACGGCAGATACCGCACCCGTTGTCGTATTAACCCGCCACGCATCCATAAATTTCGGGATAAATATCGTAGTCCCCGAAACTGTAAACGGCTGCCAAACATAAGAAGCCGCCGAGGCTTGCAAGGGGTAACTCCACCGGTCGCCCATAAACATAAACGTGGTATCCCTGGCACCTGCTATCGGCAATACAAAAGTAGTTTGCGAGTTCCAGGTAAGCGTACCGGCCGGGGCAAAAATACCGCGGGCCGTCCATGGCCCTTTGAGCGAGGTAGCCGTCAGATAAAAGTTATCGTTACGTTCCCAGCTTGTACGGTGCGATGCCACCCAGAAATAAACGCCTCCTTTTTTAAATATGGCCGGCGACTCGCACTCCGGCGACATATCCTTGATCACCTGTTCCGTAACGCTTTTATAATCATCGCTTAAGCGGTATATCTCGCCGCTATGCACCAGCACATACCCCGAGCCATCGTTATCCTGAAAGGTGCCCATATCCCATTTGCGGATGGGTTTGCCGTTAAATGGTAACATCCCCTTAAAGGTGTAAGGCCCTGTTACGGTTTTTGATGTCGCGTAGCTAACGTACTGGTCTTTGTAGCCCATATCATCGGCGTGCATATACATTACATACTCGCCTGTTTTGGGGCATTTCATCACCTTTACCCGCTCGCCTACCCGGTTTGGGCCAAGCTTGCCGGTATCCTGCACAGGCAGAGCGATGCTTTCAAATTTCCAGTTATACAGATCGGTTGATGAGTAACAATTAAAACCTGCAAAAGCGTTACTGGTATCGGTATGCTTTTCGCCGAAAAAGTAGTACCGGCCATTATCCTTGATGATGCCCCCGCCATGCGCGCTAACCACATTCCCCCGATCATCAAACCACGGCGTACCCGAGTAGATGGCATTATAAACGCCCGGTTTCTGCGCTCTGGCCGGATAAGCGATCGCCAAGATAAAAAGCAGGGATATCAGTCTAAAAACCTTCATCAAGTAATGCCAAGATCAAATAATCAATAACCCAGTAACCCAATAACCAATAACTACCTGATCATCAACGTCACCACAGGCTCTATCAACTTACGCGAACCCACCACATCCATGTGCAGGCCATCGGGCGACATGGTTTCCATATCCAGCCCTGGTGTTTTAAAGCCGTTCACAAACAAGCACTTGGTTTTTTTGGCAACTTGCGCAAAAGCTGTGCTAAATGCCTCAACCCTTGCGGCACCGCCATCATATTTTTCTGTCCCGTTGGTTTTTGAACCATAAGGTGGCGGGGCAATGATGATGATCTTTGCTTTGGTAATGGCCGGGTAGCCGCAGGTCTTTATTTTGTTGATCAGTTTCTCCAGGTTTGCAGGTACTTCGGCCTGCCTGTCGGCAAACACCTTTTTACAGTCGTTGGTGCCTAACTCCATCACGATAAAGTCGTACGGTCGGTCGCCGGTGTGTGCGGCAGCCATTTTGAGGTTCTGGTCTATCACCGAAAGGGAGTTGAGCGTAGTATCGCCATTGTTTAAAAAACCAACTGTTCGGCCTGATTTGCTGATGTTAAACACCGTGGCATTAGGCAGCGCCAGTTCAATTTGTTTGGGCCAGCTCCAGGCGAAGGTGCCGTTGCTATCGCCCAGGGTAAAAATATTCAGCTTTTTGTCCGACATAGATTGCGCTTTAAGCATACCCGGTATCAGTGCTATTAAAATGAGGATAAATTTCAAATTTGTTGTCATGCGATATTGTGTTTAGTAAACCACGTTTGTACTGTTGCTCACCTCGTATTGCGGCTTTACGCCTGCTGCGGTTTGCACATTGGTAAATTTAAGCCCGTCGGCATCTTTGATCATCACTTTGGCATTATCGGGGGTAACAATATTGGTAAACGTGCAGTTCTTTAGTTTATGGGCATCGTCGGTAAAACCGTTCAGGTCCATAACCGGGGCTTTGCCGGTAGCTTTTGACAGGTCGATATTGCGGAAGATGAAATTAGCGAAGACCGGCGGCTCGGGTGCACCCGCCCCATCGTTATTATAATTAAGCTTCGAAAAAACGGTGATCTGCAATAGCTGGCAATCGGCAACGGTCACGTTTTTAACATAAGCGCCGCGTTCTTTAGTCGCTTTGATCTGCATACCGTGCAGCAATGCCCCCGCTTTGCAATCCTGCACCAGTACATCGCTTATGCCGCCCGATATTTCGCTGCCGATGGATATGCCGTGCCCTTTCACAAAATCACAATCGGTTATGCGCACGTTACGGGTTGGTTTGCCAATGGTATAACCCTCAGGGTTTTTACCCGATTTGATAGCGATGCAATCATCCCCGGTCGAAAAGGTGCAGTTAAAAATATAGCTATCGTCGGATGAGTCGGGGTCCAGTCCATCGCCGTTGGCGGCGGTGCTTACAATATTCAGGTCGTGGCAGGTAACGCCTTCGCTGTAAATGTAATGGATGGTCCAGCAAGGCGAATCCTGTATATTAAGTCCCTGTATGTCCACATTATGACAGTTCAGCAGGCAAATCAAACGTCCGCGGCAACGTAAACCATCCTTGGCTATCATTTTTTTGGCCAGCGGGGTGTTGCCGCCGCTTATGGTACCCTCGCCTTTAATAGCCAGGTCTTCAACCGCGTAACCGCCTTTATTGTTCATTACGCCTGCATTAACTAAACTGGCGTAGGTTTTTAGCTCCCAGCCTTCAAAACGGTTATTGATGTAGGGCAGGTAATCAGCATCGTTACCGCTCCCTTTCAGTACACCGCCTTTGGCAATTTGCAGGGTCATGTGGCTTTTTAAAAATATGGCACCGCTAACAAATGTACCTTGCGGGATGAGTACCGTACCATTTACCGGGCAGGCATCAATGGCTTGCTGAATGGCTTTGGTATTGATGGTACTGCCATCGCCTTTAGCACCAAACTGGGTAACATCGAGCGTTTTGCCTTGGGCTTTAGTGGTAAATTTTACGGATGGTACAATTGTGGCCTGCTTGCCATTTTTCATTTCGGCTTTTACGGTACAGGTATATGCCCTTTGCGGCGACAGTCCGTTGAGCATAAAATTGCATTTAGCCGCTGTGGCAACGTCTGTGCCATTCAGCAAAACGTGGTAGCGTACGATGTCGGCAAAATTATTCGGCTTGTCCCAGAGCAGCGTAGCAGAGGTTGCTGAAACAGTTCCGGGTGCTACGATCAGTTTTTTGGGAGCTTCGGCAGCAAGTGCCGAAAACAGTGTATTAACAAGCAGGGCAAGCAGTATGATGTTCTTTTTCATGTCTAAAATTGGTAAGGTAAAGATAGGCATTGCAGGCTAAAGAACTGTCACGTGCTGTTATGAAATGCGGGCTACGTAACATCCTATCAAAAATATTTGTGAGTAATTCCAGCAAATATTAGTTACTTTTAAGTCACCATTTAGACCTTATGAAAAAGCTTTTCCTCATCATTATCGTTTTCACCTCTTTCAAAACCATGGCACAACTAAAACCTCTTGCTTCGGGCGTATACCATTGGGCCGATTTGCCCGTAACCAAAAGCGACGATCGCGAAGGCCGGCGGTTTATGGAAGGCACCACCACCGAGTTTGATTATTTTGAACTGCACGCCAGTACCCAATACAAAGGCGCCGCGCCCCGGCCCGCACACACCCAAACCGACCGTGAGGAGCTGATATTTGTGACTGAGGGCACCATGAAATTTACCATGGGCACTACCAGTAAAGTATTACCCAAAGGCAGCATCATACTCATCCCCCCGCACGAAAGCCAGGCACTGCAAAACATAGGCGATGGGCCGCTTACCTACTATGTGCTCATGTTCAAATCCAAAAAGCCGATGGACATGGAGCGCTCTGCCAAAGCTGGCGGACCGGTAATGCTTAGCGCCGACTCGCTGAAATATGTACCATCAGAAAAAGGCGGCGGCATCAAATATTTCGACAGGCCAAGCGCCATGCTCAGCCACCTGGAAATGCACATTACCGAAATGAAAAGCAAAGGCCCCAGCCACGCGCCGCATACCCATGTGGATACCGAAATGATCATTATGCTGCAGGGCGATACCGAAATGACCATAGACGGTAAAACTTACGCCGCTACCGCAGGTGATGTTTACCTGGCCAATAGCAACCAAATGCACGGTATCAGTAATGCAAAGGATGCACCTTGCCGGTACCTGGCCATCAGGTGGTTTTAAGTTCGGTATGTTTTGTTTTAAAACCTACGAACAGGATCAAAGCCGCGGCCACTAAACTTTGCCCGGCTACCAGCGGGAAAAAGTACATCAGCTCAGTTATACCGATAGCCGCCAGGCAAAAGCCGATAGCCAGGAGCATTGATTTTGATGTGTTGTCGGCTTGCGCTTTGCCTCCCGAAAGTATCCAGACTAAAATCGCCATCATCATAAAAACCAGGGTAATGATATAGCCAAAACCATTATAATAGTCGGCCATGCTGCGGTTTGTACCCCCAAACGGAAACTGGTGCACCGTCATTTGTTTGACCACCTGGTTTTGAACATAGTCGGTGGTTTGGGTCCAGGTGCAGATATATAGCGTATGGCCAAAGCAGTGGAAAAGGATCAGGACGGCCGCAATGCGCAATAATAGTTTAGGGTTCATGATAAAGGGATTTGAATTTTAAATATATCAAAAAATCACAGATCGTAATATGCAGTTACCACAGGATTATACAGGATGCCGGTTAACTTTACCTTCGCTATATTTGAAACACGGATACCCTTTATAAACGCCTTCTAACCAAAAACCGCATTATGAATTTACCTCTTAAGCTTAAACCGGCAGCCTTTGTATGCGCGCTGTTATGTCTTTCAACCGTTACCCTACAAGCGCAAAAGCATAAAAAAGCGCCCATAATGGGCTGGAGCAGCTGGAACAATTTCGCGATCAACATCGACGAAAAGATGATACGCGAGCAGGCTGCCGCAATGGTTGCCACCGGTATGTACAATGCGGGTTACCGCTACATCAATATCGACGATGGTTATTTTGGCGGTCGCGATGCTTCGGGTAAGCTGTTTGTTAACGCCGATAAATTCCCATCCGGGATGAAAGCCCTGGTTGACTATGTACACAGCAAAGGTTTAAAAGCCGGTATTTATACCGATGCAGGGATGAACACCTGCGGCTCCATGTGGAATAAGGATAAATACGGTGTCGGCTCGGGCATTTATGGGCACATTCAGCAGGACTGCGACCTGTTTTTTAAAGAATGGGGCTTCAACTTTTTAAAGGTTGACTGGTGCGGCGGCGAAAAAATGAAACTTATTGAAGAAACTGCCTATACCCCTATCATTGATGCCGTTAAAGGCATCGACAGCAATATCGTGTTCAACATTTGCCGCTGGCAGTTCCCCGGCGAATGGGCAATTACCAAAGCCGACTCGTGGCGGGTATCAGGCGATATCAGCTCCAAATACTCCTCCATTGTTAAGATAATCGACCTCAATGCCGACCTGGCTAAATACGCGTCAGCCGGGCATTATAACGATATGGACATGCTGCAGGTGGGCCGGGGCATGAGTTACGATGAGGACAAGACCCATTTTTCCATGTGGTGTATGCTCAACTCGCCATTACTTGCCGGTAACGACCTGCGCAGCATGAGCCCGCAAACCGTCGAGATATTGACCAATAAAGAAGTGATCGCCTTAAACCAGGACGAAGGTTTTAAGCAAGCCACCAGGCTTTCGGCCGAAAACGGTGTAGAGGTTTGGGTAAAACCCCTGGGCCGCAAAGGCGACAAACAAAAAGCCATAGCCCTGATGAACCGCGGCGAAACCGACGCCACCTATACCCTGCCCGCCCAAAAGGCTGGTATCAATACCACAAGCAAATTCCGCGACCTGTGGCTGCACCGCGATATGGGTAAATTTGGCGGGGCGCAAACGTTTAACATACCCAAACATGGTATTGTGGTGCTTAAAGTAGGATGATACGGCATAAATCCTTAAGATAAAAAATCAATATCGAACACCGAATGCCAAATTATGAATAACGATCTAATACCTTCTAAATTGGACATTCGATATTTCATTGCCATTTTCGCAATCCAAAAACAAAAAACATGGGTATTCTTGGGTATTTTTAATTAAATATTGGGTGTCCAATTATCAACTTTTCATTTAAGGTCTCCCCATCCGGGGGGAGATTTAGAGAGGTATAATCAACCAAAAAGCATCGCGCTTGCCCCCAATATACGGATTTTTTTTGATAAATGCTAACCTTTAGGCACGCTAAAACTAAAGGTGGTGCCCTGGCCCAGGGTCGACCGGAGGGTAATGGTACCCTTAATAGCCTTTACCAATTCTTTAACTGTGGAGAGGCCGATGCCCGATCCCTTTTTACCATACTGGTCGGTAATTTTAAGGGTAAAGCTATTATTAAATATCTTTTGGTGATGTTCGGCTGCAATGCCAATGCCATTATCTTCAACTTCAAAATAGTAACAAGCGGCATCATCTTTCAGCCTGATCTGTATCACCCCCTGCTCCTTATCGTTATAACGGATAGCATTGGTGAGCAGGTTGATGAGTATTTGCTGCAAGGCTACCGTGGCAACGTGCATCAGGTAATTTTCGGCGGGTAAACTGATGGTGATATGGTCTGGCAACTGCACCAGGCTCACGGCCAGTAACAATAATTCCGACGAGTTTACCGATTGCTTTTGCGTAAGCAGCAACTCCGGCGAACGCGAATAGGCCAGCATATCATCCAACAGCGTTATCAATCGTTTGGTTGAGTCGATGTTCATATTGATCAGCCGCTCAAAGTTCTTGTCGTCCAGTTTTGCAAAACGCACTTTTAACAACTGCGCGGTGAGCAGTATGTTGCTCATCGGGTTTTTAATGTCGTGCGCCGCCATAGCGGCAAATTTTTGGATAAACAGGTTCGAGTCTATCAGCTCCTGATGTATTTTCTCCAGTTCCTTCGCCGTTTTTTTTAGCTCCAGCTTATCCACCACCTGTTTGGCAATTATCTTCAAGGCGTTGGTCTGTTCTTCGGTCAGCTGCTTTTTTTTCTCGTCTATCACGCACAGCGAGCCCAGCGCAAAACCATCGGCGTTTATTAAGGGTACACCTGCATAAAAGCTGATCTCTTTTTCGCCATTCAGTAAACTATCTTCGGCAAACCGTTCGTCCTGGCTAATATCTTCGATAACCGTAATGCCGTTGCCGGCAGCAATGGTATGTTTGGTAAAACTAAGCCCGATGGGGTTGTCTGTCGCAGCTATGCCCTTACGCGATTTAAGCCACTGCCGGTTATCATCGATAAGGCCGATAAAAGCAATAGGGGTTTGGCAAATAGCCGACGCCAGGATGGTAAGGTCGTCAAAATCCTTTTCTTCGGCCGTATCTAATATGTTGTACGATTTAAGCACAGCCAGCCGCGCTTCTTCATTATGATCATAAGCAAATGGCTGCATTGGCTGCTAAAGTTTAATTTTAGAGAAGGTAATAATAAAGGTACCTATTATTGTTGACAATGTTTTTTATCCCGGTACTACCCAACCGGTTTTACCCAGCGTAAATTAGTCCCCTCAGGACGTTCGGTCTGTTATAATGGTCGTTTATTTTAAACGGCTTGTCATATCAGTTCACAAACTGGTTTTCAATCCTCGTCAACAACACATCAAGTTCAAATGGTTTCGATAGTACATCATCCGGTTCGCACCATTGCCTGTGGGGGTTAGCCAGGGCAGCAATGCCCGTAAGCAGTATCACGTGTATGTCTTTCGTGGAGTTTTGCTGCTTTAACTTGCTGCATATAGCGCGGCCGTCTACGTCTCCCAGCATAATATCCATCAATATCAGCTCCGGGTGAAACTCATCAATAGTGCTAAAAATGTTTTTGCTATTTGACAGCGCGACAATATCATAGCCGTTATCCGTCAACACAATGGAGAGGGTTTCTAAAAAGCTGGCGTCATCATCGAGTATCAGTATCTTCTTGTTCATCATTTAGAGTTGGTGTCATCAACCACACTATAATGATGCCACAATGTCGATTTTGGGTTTATGATATACCGCTAACGTATTTAAGCGGCCACCGTGGCGGCCACTATCCTGCTCAGGTCGTCCAGGTCAAAGGGTTTGGCTATGTACGAGTTTGCGCCGGCTTGCTTGGCCAGCGACGCGATATCGCTGTTGGCCGAAAAATAGATCACAGGTATAGCGCGCAGCTGTTTTTCGTTTTTTAGTTTTTGGGTAGCCAGTATCCCGCCTATGTCGGGTATCCAGTTGTCCATCAGGATAACCTCGGGCGCTATGCGCGAAACCCTTTCGATGATATCAATACAATCCGGAAAGGTATGTACCTCCCACCCCTCCTCTTCCAGTATATAGCTGCAAACCGAAAGGATGTCTTTATCATCATCAAAAATGATCATTTTTTTCATAGGTGTTGGATGTTAAATATTGCCGGGCGATATCGGCAATGGTAGTTGGCATCAGGGTAATTAGATAGATTTGAACTTAAAGGTAACCTGTTTTTTGTTAATGGTCAAGTATATTTTGTTTGAAACGGATGCTCGCTGTACCGGTTAATTTCTGTAAAGATGCTTCACAGCATGTTTTGGCAACAATTGTCAGCTACGGCATGTGCTTTAAATAATGTTAATAAATATAATAATAGATTAAATTATTTGTTCTCAGCGAAAATTTACAAATATTTCATCGCCCGCTAACTATTAATTGTAACAATTTATGGTAAACAAAAAACAAAACGCGCATTTTGTTTTTTATATAGGCTAAATAATTCCCGCGCTAATTTATACGGGAAGGTTTATTACGCTTATAGTAACATTAATGGTAAAGAACATTGAAAAAACAAGTGCCGGTACCGGGCTCCCGTCGCTTAATAAAACACCCACCGGTATAACCGGGCTCGACGAAATAACCTTTGGTGGTTTGCCTACAGGCCGCCCTACTTTAATATGCGGCAGCGCGGGTTGTGGCAAAACACTGCTCTCGCTCGAGTTTATTATCAAAGGCGCCATGCTGTTTAATGAGCCTGGTGTATTTATGGCCTTCGAAGAAAAGACCGAAGAACTGGCCATGAACGTGGCATCGCTTGGCTTTGACCTCAAAAAACTCGAAAAAAACAAAAAGATAAAGCTTGACTACGTACATATTGACCGCAGCGAAATTGAAGAGACCGGCGAGTATGACCTGGAAGGTTTATTTATCCGATTAAATTATGCTATTGATACCATCGGCGCCAAACGGGTGGTTTTAGATACCATCGAGAACCTGTTTTCGGGCCTCAACAACCAGGCTATTTTGCGGGCCGAACTGCGCCGCCTGTTTCAATGGCTTAAACAAAAAGGAGTTACCGCCATCATTACCGGCGAACGCGGCGAAAAAGGCCTCACCCGCCAGGGGCTGGAAGAATACGTATCAGACTGTGTAATATTGCTCGACCATCGGGTGATCAACCAGATATCAACCCGCAGGCTCCGCATAGTCAAATATCGCGGGTCGCTACACGGCACTAACGAGTACCCTTTCTTAATTGACGAGGATGGCATATCGGTATTGCCGGTAACCTCAATGGAACTCAACAAAAAAGTATCTTCGGAGCGGGTAAGTACGGGCATCTCATCACTTGATAAAATGCTGGATAAAAAGGGTTTTTTTGTAGGCAGCAGCATTTTGGTATCGGGCACGGCAGGCACGGGCAAAACCAGCATAGCCGCAACCTTTGCTAACGAGGCCTGCAAAAGGGGCGATAAAACACTTTTTTTCGCATTCGAAGAATCGCCGCAGCAAATTATGCGTAACATGCACTCTATCGGGCTCGATCTGGAAAAGCACCTGGATAAGGGCCTGCTGCAATTTTATGCGTCGCGCCCAACGTTATACGGGCTCGAAATGCACCTGGTAGCTATACACAAAGCGGTGTTAAAATTTAACCCATCCGTTGTGGTGCTCGATCCCATCACCAACCTTATTACCGTAGGTTCGGTTAGCGAGGTAAAATCGATGCTGGTACGGTTAATCGACTTTTTCCAGTCGAAGCAGATCACCGTTTTGTTTACGGCATTAACGCTTAACAATATTGTTAATGAGCAAACAGACGAGGGGGTATCATCATTGGTAGATGCCTGGATACAGGTTAGGGATATTGAAGAGAACGGCGAACGTAACCGTGGTTTATACATCATGAAATCGCGAGGGATGGCGCACTCCAACCAGGTGCGCGAGTTTATGATCACCGAAAGGGGGCTTGAGCTGATAGATGTTTACCTGGGCCCCGATGGTGTTTTAACAGGTTCGGCGCGGGCCGCGCAAAAGCTGCTTGAGCAAACAGGGCAGGTTTTGCATACCAATGCGGTCGACCGTAAAGATCGTGAACTACTGCGTAAACGCAAAGTACTCGAAGCAAAAATAGATAGCTTGCGTGCCGAGTTCGAATCGACAGAAGAAGAGATGAATAAAATTTATATTGAAGAAGCGCTGAAGAAAAATGTGATGGACGAGAACCGCCGCCAGATGACGAATATGCGGGCCGGCGAACGTACTATCGACGCAAAAAACCAGCCTTCTTCAAAACCTAAAAAAACAAAGTAGTGAAAAAGAAATATGAATTGCGGCTATACGTAGCAGGTAAAACATCAAAGTCGGTTATGGCGCTAAGCAATTTAAAAAAATATTGCGAAGAACATTTGAAAGGCGAGTATGCTATCGAAGTGATAGACCTGCTTGTTAACCCCCAGCTTGCTGAGGGCGATCAGATACTGGCCATACCAACACTGGTGAAAAAAGTACCGGAGCCTGTGCGTAAGATCATAGGCGACCTATCCAACGAGGAAAAGGTTTTAGTCGGTTTAGATATTCGCCCAATCGAAGTTAACTGACCGCTATGCAAAATAACGATCAGAACGACTGGGAAATTGAAACCGAGCAAGAACTTTTTGTATTACGGCTGTTTGTAACCGGTATATCCCCAATATCAGTACGGGCTATCAATAATATCAAAGCCATTTGCGAAAAGCATTTGAACGGCAGGTATGAGCTTGAGATTATTGACGTGCACCAGCAGCCAGTATTGGTTAGGGACGATAACGTTACTGCCGTGCCTATGCTGATCAAAAAATCACCCGGGCCGTTAAGGCGGCTGGTGGGCGATATGTCGGACACCAACAAAGTGTTAAAAGGTTTAGGGTTATTATGAGCTAAATAAAAAGTGGGACACGAAAAAACATATGAGGAACTGTTAGCCGAATTGCATGAAACGTACATGCAATTGGAAGAGGCGAACGATACCATCGAGGCGATCCGGTCGGGCGGGGTCGACGCGCTTGTTGTTAAGCAGGATGATGGCCTGCAGATATTCACCTTAAAAAGCTCCGACCATAGCTACCGCATATTTATTGAGCAAATGACCCAGGGCGCGGTAACGCTCAATCACGACGGGCATATTTTGTACTGCAACTCGCAGTTTGCTTTAATGGTAAAATACCCGCTCGAAAAAGTTACCGGACAAATATTCGTCAGGTTTATCACCGTGGCCGATCAGCCTAAAGTGGAGGCCCTGATCTCGGAAGCCTGGAACGGCGACATCAAAGGCGAACTGAACCTGGTCGACTCGGATGGCAGCGCCATCCCGGTTTTACTGTCGTTAAAAACGCTCGATCTGGACGAGGGTATCTCCCTGAGTGTTATCGTAACCGACCTGTCCCAGCAAAAGGCTGGTCAAAAATTGCTTCAGCAAAAAAACGAACAGTTAGAACATGCGCAAACCATAGCGCGGCAACTGCACGCCAACCTCGAGCAAACCGTAAAAGACCGCACCGCCGAACTGGAAACCAACATACAAGGCAAAATAAAAGTTGAAGAAAAGTTGCGCAGCAACCAGGAACGGTTGACCAGTATTTTGGAGACCATGGCCGAAGGTGTTGTTATTGTAGATGCAGATGGCAAGCCCACCTACTCAAACCCCATGGCGCAAAAAATACTGCGGGTTGATGAGCAAGGCTTTTTGCAACGCCAGTATGGCGATCACCGATGGCAAAGCTTTTTTATTGATGGACGGCCTTTGCCTCATGCCGAGCACCCCTTATATAAGATGATGGCCAACAACCACGATGCGGTATACGATCAGGAGATCGCCATACGGCCTAACGGTGCCGACCTGGTGTACATATCTATAAATGCTGCCACCTTGAGAGACGATGAGGGCAAAATAACCGGCGGCGTTTGCACATTTATGGATGTGACCAACCGTCGTAAAATTGCGCAGCAAAAAGATGAGTTTATCAGCGTGGCCAGCCATGAGCTAAAAACGCCGCTTACATCGCTCAAAGCATCTATGCAATTGTTGACAAGACTGTTTGGCTCAGACCCTGAGTCGAAAAAACTGCCGGGCCTTATTGAGATGGCCAACAAAAACCTGAGCAAAATTGTACAGCTTACCGAGGACCTGATGAACGTAGCTAAATTGCAGCACGGTCAGTTGGTGCTTAACAAAACTGTTTTCGACCTTGCCGAAATGGTTAACGAGTGTTGCGAAAACCTCACCATTGGCGGCAGCCACAAACTTGTTATACAAGGCGATAAAACCCTCCGCATTTGCGCCGACCGTTTGCGGATAGACCAGGTAATGATAAACCTGGTCAACAACGCCATCAAGTACGCGCCTGATTCGGCCGAGATCATCGTGCACATCGAACAATTAACTGCCGCTGTTAAAGTTTCGGTACAGGATTTTGGCATAGGCATCCCCCCCGAAAAGCTGCGGCATTTATTTGACCGCTATTACCGCGCCGACCCATCTGGCATCCAGTTTTCGGGCCTCGGGCTGGGCTTGTATATCTCGCACGAAATTATCGAACGTCATGGCGGGCAAATGGGGGTAGTAAGCACCGTTGGGCAGGGCAGTACGTTTTGGTTTACGCTGCCGGCGTAAACCAAAATTTATCTGATAATCGTCAACCAGATGAGCATAACTGGTTGACGATTTTAAACATCACTGCTTCACCTGCCCCGGATCGGCAACATCGCTTGTTGCAGGCGGCGAATTAAGGATCACCGGTGCCACGTACCGAGTGGGCATCCATGCCTCCAGTTCGGCCATGGCTAACTGGTTTTGCGGTTTAAATTTGGGCGAGGCCATATAATCGAGTACCGACTTGCGCAGCGACGCGGCTACCGGCTGCTTATCGATCCCCTGATCAGAAAGGTTGAAGGATGTGACCATCAACTTGCCGCTACCCACCTGGCATTCAAACAACATAGAAAGCCGCAGGTTGCGGTTCCAGTCATCAATAGGTTGTACCACTGAATTTAATGTTGGTGCGAGGGCTTCCATATTCATCGCTACCGTTCGGGGGAGCAATTTCACCCATTGCCAATCGCAGCAATCTTCAGTCGGGAAACTGGCGAGGGAGCTGTGCTTTGAGTCGTTCAACAAGCCCAGCATCCAGGTGCGGCTTGGGTTCATCAGTCGGTTCCAAAAAATGGGCGAGGTTGTCAAACTCAGGTCACTCGATGGTTTGTCGGGTGTGCCCGATAAAAACAACACCTTACCGCCGCTGGCCAAACGCGGCTTTGCCTCATCCCATGAGCTGGTCACCAAAACATCCGAAGGGGCTTCATTTTTGATAGCCGCAGGATAAAGCCAAAACGACCAATGATTGCTGAACCCTGTCGCGCCAAGCTCCAGTACCAACGAATAAGAAGCGGGTGCAGGCAAGCTGCTGAGCGCTGCCGAAATGGTACCCAATGCCTTGCCGCTGCCACGTGCCACATCGGTTGCAGGTAGGCTGCCGTTCATTACGGCTTTACCGCTGCTGTTCAATATCCGCCAGGTGGGTGTAACTCCTTTGAGTGCTGCTGGCCCGTAATGCGCAACTTCGGCGCTCGCTGTCAGGGTTTGATCAGTGGTAAAAATACGGTCCTTTAACCTGATCAATGGAACAGTGGTATTATTAAAACGCTTAAACTCGTCAGCGGTAACGTATCCCTTTTCTTCCCAAAAAGCATCAAGCAGGCCAATTAGCGCACCGCCCTGACCAAGGTAATCGTGCAGGTCGAGCAACTGATAGCCCGAGTACGATGGAGTACGCAATAGGGCTTCTATCTCCTCTTTATAACAAGCCACCTGGAACTTGCCCGAAGCATAGGCAAGCGCTTTGTTCAGTGGCAGCATTCCGTGCGTTTGGGCGCTGTCGCGCATAATAATATAGTTGCCGGGCTGCATATAGGGCACCTTGCCCCAGCCAATACCGGCAGGGAAAGCCGCATATTTTGCTTTACCCGCAAATTTTTCGATGATGCCAAAATCGGGGTAAGCGCAGTACTGGCCAATTTCGTGGCCAAAGCAAGGTACGGTAACACCGCCCCGTATAGTGTTTAAGCTTTCTTCGTAATCAGCCCCAAACCAACCACGGGGGCCACGTGCCGGGCTACCGGTAACTAAATAGTCGGCGGCAAAAGGTGTACCTTTTCCTGCCGGTGGTGGGGCAACCCTTCCTGTGCCATCGCTGTACAAGCGGCGTGGGTCGGCTTCCCTCCAGGCTTTATCCCAGGTGGGCAATTGCTCAGCATAATGGCCGGCCGGCTCGTTGGTCGCGTTAAGCATCACAAATGATGGGTGGTTGCCATAGGCTTTCAGCATCAGCGTGGTCTCGTCGTTCAAAACGGCCAGCATCTTGCGCTCGGTATCAAACGAGTTCCACATGCCGCATTCGGGCTGCAAATAAAAACCCAGTTCGTCAGCAGCGGTAAACGCTGCTTCGGGCGGGCACCAGGAATGGAAACGCATCCCGTTAAGGCCCCAGGCTTTGCAAATACCAATTATCCTTTTCCAGGTGGCTACATCAGTAGCGGGATAGCCTGTCAGCGGGAAACCGCCGCCATCATGCGTGGCCCGCAGATAAAGTTGCTCACCATTCAGCAAAACACGGTTCCCATCGGCCTTGATCTCGCGCATACCAAAGGTAACCTGTCGCTGATGCTCAGCCTGGCCACCGCTTAGGTTTAAAGTTAGCTGCTGCAGTTCGGGTGTAAACTCCGACCATGGTTTTGCATTTGGCATGGACACATCTATAACTGCCTTGCCACCCTTTTCATCCCATTTTACGGGCGCAGACACACCTCCCACCGAAAGCGTCCCCGTCCCGGCTTTACCGGTCGCGTTCCCAATAGAGACGCGTACCTCGGCCGATTTAGCAGCGAGGTTTGGGAACACCTGCGCATCGGCAATCCAAACGGGCGAAGTAGCCGATAGCTCTATCCGTCCCACTATTCCGTTCCAGGTTGAGCCCTCGCCATCAGATACCGCATGTCCGTCGGGGCGGTAAGCCGGGCTTAACATGCTGTTGTCGATACGGATGGTAAGCAGGTGTTTCCCGGGTTTCAAAATACCCAGATCAAATTCGTGCGGTGCCACCAGCGAGCGGTTGCTGCCGATCAGTTTATCGTTAATATACACATCGGTTTGCCAGCGCGTGCGCTCCAGTAACACCTCAACGCGTTTGCCTGCCCATGCCGCCGGGACTTCAATATCCCGTTGGTACCAGGCCACGCCTAAGTAATGTCGCACTGGTTGTGATAAGTATGGCACCTGGATATTGCCGGGCACCGTATATTTTTTGTATTGCGGCAGCAGGTACCAACGCATATCGCGTGGCAACGCCGCTACAAATTTGGTATCGGCGGTTATTTCATCGCCATAGCCCTGGGTTTGCAGTATGCCGGGCAAGGCTATGTTGGTGCTTGCTGTTAGGGGCTTTGAAAACCAGGCATCGCTAACACCGGTACCGGTACGGTCGAGTGCAAAACTCCAGTTGCCTGCTAAAGTTGTGGCACCGGCTGTGGGTGGCTGCGGCGTTAATGCTTTAGCAAAAAGTCCGGTTTTAGGGTACAGTGCAGCGGCGGCAGCGGCTATGCCGGCGGTGGTAACAAACGACCGGCGGGTCATCTGGTTTTTTTTATGATCGGTCATTTAAGGTGGCTTTTATGGTCATCCCAAATTAAACCAATTACTTACGCTTTACCAAAAAGTTAAACACCTTTAAACGCGACAAAAAAAGTTGTCCCCATACCGAGGTCCGATTCTACCCATATCCGGCCATTGTGCCGCTCCATGATCCTTTTTACAATGGTGAGGCCCATACCCACACCCTCATATTGGCTGCTGCTATTATGGAGGCGGCTAAATATCTCGAATATCTTTTTATGGTTTTCTTTGGCAATACCTATACCGTTATCGTTTACGGCAAATATTTGCTCGTTGCCCTGTTCAAAACTACGCACGGTTAGTTCGGGTGTTTTGTCGCCCCGGTATTTAATACCATTGCCCATCAGGTTTTGAAAAAGCTGCACCATTTGCACATAGCTTGCATTTATTTTGGGCATAGCTTCAATTTTTACAATAGCCCCGCACTCGTCTACCTTGATCTTTAGGTTTTGTAAAGCTTCTTCGGCAGCCTTACCCATATCTACCATCACCAGATCATCTGCCTGCGAATCCAACACCGAGTATTGGAATATCCCCTCAATTGTATTGGTCATGTTATGCGATAGGTCGGTAAGCATACCCATGGTTTCCTGCACATCGGCGGGTAAGTCCTCTCCAAGCATTTGCAGCGTATCAATTAATAATATACACGAGGCAATGGGCGAGCGCAGATCATGGGCTATAATATGTGCAAAACGTTCAAGGTCCTGATTTTTTATTTGCAGCATTTCCAGTAAGCCGCTATTGTAGGTTTCGAGTTTTTTAAAGTTGAGTACCGTTTTTACAATGCTGGGCAATATCAGCATGTGCTCGCCCATGTTTTTATCTTTTATCAGATAATCGGCCGCGCCCGATTTCATTAACTCCACCGCCGTTTTTTCTGATCCCTGACCTGTAGCGATAACTATGGGGATATCGGCCGTTTTTGCAATATCGATCGAATCGAACGCGGTACCATCGGGCAAATTAAAATCCGAAACGATCAAATCATATTTTTTTTCGCCAACCTGTTTTCTTAACTCGGCGATACTGGATACCACATCACATTCATATTGCGGGTTAAGCTTAATAAACTTTCGTTTGATAAACGTGATGTCGATCTCTTCGTCTTCTAAAAATAATATCTTGCTTTGACCGGTCACGGTAAGTTGTTCATCAATTAATTGTGAAATAAAAGGGGATAGCTGTTTCAGATATTCGTTACCGGGGTCTTTGACCAGTTCTTTGATCACCCGGTTTTTCATCGACTGAAACCCTGTCGCGTCTTTTAATATCAAAAGCGGAATTTTTGTTAACTCCAGAAAAGGAGACAATCTGGTATAAAAAGCCCTGTTGACCAACGTTTCCTGCGCAATTAAAAAATCACAATTATAAAGCTTTACCCATTTTTCAAAATCGGCCTGGCTTTCATAGTAACCAATTTGCGGTTGCGGTAAAGTAGCGTTAAGCTCATTGGCAATTAATACTTGTTCTTGTTTATCGGCAATTATGGTGATCCGCAGATTATTGATCATATAAGTGTTCGGTAATATTTTATAATTGAAGACTATTATTGCGATGGCTTGGGGGGTTGGTTAAGCATTAACCAATACATGCCCAATTGCTTTACGCAATCGGCGAAATTCATAAAATCGATAGGCTTTACGATATAGCTGTTAACGCCTAATTCGTATGCTTTTTTAATATCCACATCTTCTTTCGACGAGGTCATCATGATCACAGGTGTCGACCTCAAGCCCTCTGAAGCTTTGATCTGTTCCAACACTTCCAAACCACTAACACGTGGCAGTTTCAGGTCAAGTAATATCAATTTGGGGATGGCCTGCAAAACTTTCTCGGGCCCGGTACCAAAAAGATAATCCAGGGCATATTGCCCGTCCTCAAGCCATTTAATATCGTTTATCAGATTGTACTTTTTAAGTGCGCGTATGGTAAGGGTCGCATCTTCCTCACGGTCTTCTACTAACAAAACTTCGGGGTATTCTTTGATGGTCATAGGCTGAAAAATATCCTTAATGGTAAATTAAATTGTTTGCTCAATAACAGGCAGGCTAAAACTAAAGGTGGCACCCTGGCCCAATATACCTTCGGCAGTTACTACTCCTCCGTGCCGTTCGATCACTTTTTTTACTATGCTCAGGCCAATACCCGTGCCTTCAAACTCCTTATCGTTGTGCAGGCGCGAAAATATTTTGAACAGTTTGTTCTTATATTTCTCATCAAACCCTGCACCGTTATCTTTTACAGTGTAAATAGTGCTGCCATCTATCGTTGCTGAGCTTACAACTATCTTTGTTTCGGGCGTGTTGCGTGAATATTTTAAGGCATTAGAAATAAAGTTGGTAACAACCTGGGTTATCATGGCCTGGTCGCCTATGGCCGGGGCAAGTTCACCAAGTTCAAAAACTACTTTGTGGCCTTTGGGCTCCTGCCTCATCAATTCATCAAACACGTTTTTGAAGATGGCCTTCATATCCAATGTGGAATTTATTTTTTCGGCCCTGCTTAGTTTTGAGAACGAAAGGATATCATCGATCAGCATGCCCATACGCAGGGCGTTGTTGACGATCGTATTTAATAATTTTTGGCCTTCGTCATCCAATTTATCGGCATAATCTTCCAGCATAATGTTGCTAAAACCTGCGATAGCGCGTAATGGCGCACGTAAGTCGTGACTTACCGAATAAGAGAATGCCTCCAGTTCTTCGTTTGCGTGGATAAGCGCCTGCGTGCGTTGTACCACTAATTGTTCCAAATGGTTTTTATGCTCCAATATTTCGGACCGGATGCGCCTGTTCTCGATGGCAAGGTTGGCAAAGCGGGCGCCATAGGCTATCCGGTCAAGGTCAATTTTCTGAGGCGTACGGGGTTCGCGGTGGTAAATGGCAAAGGTGCCCACCATATCGCCGGTGCTGGATAAAATAGGCTGCGACCAGCACGACTGCACCCCTGCTTTAAATGCAAGCTCTTTAAACGCGGCCCAATATGGGTGCGTGCCAATATCATCAACAACCACCAGGTTTTTAGAAAAAGCCGCGGTACCGCACGATCCAATGCCATCGCCCACCAATATGCCGTCAATCGCTTTGTTGTAAAAATCGGGCATCCCGGGGCCAACCCCGCCTCCTAACGTGTTTGTTTCTTTATCGTACAGCAGTATGGTACAGATGGACCCGGCATCTTCTTCTTCGATGGACCGCACGATGGACAACATAATTGTTGATATGTCTATATCACCGGCCAGTTGTTCAAGGATGTGGGCCTGTTACGTTCCCTGATGCGCAAAAGATCGCGTTCGGTAACATTAACATCATTTTCAAAATAGGTAACATTTAACTCATGGCCCTGCTTTAATTTTTCATCAGCACTGGGGGCAGAATGGTTCTCAACTGTCTTCATATGCTATAATTATCGATTATACTTACGAAAACCGCGTTTTTCTGGTTTTTTTTTAAAATATAACATTTTTCAAATGCCTATTAATGAACAACTTAAATTTTAATCTGAACGAGCGGGGATATTCAGGATGACGCGATCAACAGGTCGGTTGATGAGCGGTGCCACCATTCCCCCCTTGGGGATAGGTGCGCTTTAGCTATTGATTTTTAACAAATTAACTTTAGCTTTATAATATGAAAAAGCTTATCGCAGTTACCGTTTGTGCATCACTTGTTTGTTCAACCTTTTTTTTACTGGCTTTTAAGCCTGCCCCGGCTGCTTCCAACATTAAAAACGGCAAACATTTAGTGCTGCCCCAAGGCACCGAAAAGCCGCTCGATGTGGTTATCAACCATATTCACGAGGGTAAAATGGTGCGAATGTCATCTATCCACAATTCTCTCGCGGGTAGCCGTTTAGCATTTATTTTTCATGATGGGTCACGAATAGTGCTTAATTTTTTGAAACCGATGCGTGTAGGCAATTACGAGATACGCGACCGCTCGGCCGAGATCCAGGCCATGTACTATCCTGCAAACGGGTACCCTGTAGTAATGCAAGGGTATGCCACGATATATACTTTAAAACCGGTAACCGGCAGGATCGCGCAGTTATACGACGACGACCATGAACTGCATATGTCATCGGCGAGTGTTTTTTCGTTTTGAGGGTGATATCTTTTTGAGGTCAGCATTGGCGGCCATTCGTCGGTCATTGGTCGCACCTTCCGGGCAAATATAATTGCTTTATTTTTTTATGGGATTTAATGCCGGATTATCCTATTTTTGCAATCCTTAAAAATCGGGAGAGGTGTCTGAGTGGTCGAAAGAGCACGCCTGGAAAGTGTGTATACGCCAAAAGTGTATCGAGGGTTCGAATCCCTCCCTCTCCGCCACCCGTAAAAAGGGCCAGCTAAATGAGTAGCTGGATTGATGGAACCGGAGAAGTGTCAGAGCGG
>JACXTT010001320.1_pt1 | contig 41648 bp, 29 predicted proteins | sample 9270951 | NCBI WGS metagenome assembly JACXTT01 (sample SAMN15532306, study PRJNA645909) | rock metagenome | isolation source: weathered quartz diorite | place: Puerto Rico | collected 2017-06-21
TCCTTCAGCAGCGCGGAAATCAGCGGGCACAGGATGGCGACGATCTCGTCGGCCTCCGCCGTGGTCAGGATCAGCGGCGGCACCAGGCGCACCACGGTGTCAGCGGTCACGCTGATCAGCAGGCCGGCGTCGGCGGCGCGTTGCATCAGCGCGCTGCAGGGCTTGGCCAGGTCAATGCCCAGCATCAGGCCCTGGCCGCGGATTTCCTTGACGCCGCCGTTGGCGATCTCGGCGGCCAGCGCGGACTGCAGGCCGGCCTTCAGGTGGGCACCGACCTTTTCGGCATTGGCCAGCAGGCCTTCCTCCTCCATGATGCGTATCGTCTCCACGCCGGCACGCATGGCCAGCGGGTTGCCGCCAAAGGTGGAGCCATGGTTGCCGGGGGCGAAGATGTTGGCGGCCTTGGGGCCGACCACCACCGCACCGACCGGCACGCCCGAGCCCAGGCCCTTGGCCAGCGGCATCACGTCCGGCTGGATGCCGGCCCATTGGTGGGCAAACCACTTGCCGGTGCGGCCCATGCCGCACTGCACTTCGTCGATCATCAGCAGCCAGTCGCGTTCGTCGCACAGCGCGCGCACCTGGCGCAGGTAGTCCATGTGCATGGGAATGACGCCACCTTCGCCCTGGATGGCCTCGAAGAACACGGCCACCACATTCGGGTTGCCCTCGGTGGCGGCCTTCAGCGACGCGATGTTGTTGACCGGAATGCGGATGAAGCCTTCGACCAGCGGGCCGAAGCCGGCCTGCACCTTGGGGTTGCCGGTGGCGCTCAGCGTGGCAATGGAGCGGCCGTGGAAGGCCTTTTCATAGACCACGACCTCGGGGCGCTCAATGCCCTTGTCGTGGCCGAACTTGCGTGCCAGCTTCAGCGCCGCCTCGTTGGCCTCCAGGCCGGTGGAGCAGAAGAACACATTGCTCATGCCCGAGCGCTCGACCAGCAGGCGGGCCAGTACCTCCTGGTGCGGCACATGGTAGTAGTTGGAGGTGTGGATGAGCTTGCCCACCTGCTCGCGCAGCGCGGCCACCAGCGTGGGGTGGTTGTGGCCCACGGTGTTGACGGCGATGCCGCCCAGTGCGTCCAGGTATTCGCGGCCGCTGGTGTCCCACACGCGGCAACCCTGGCCATGGCTCAGGGCAATCGGCAGGCGGCCGTAGGTGTTCATCACATGGGGTGAAGACGGTGCGGCAGAGGGTGTGGCGGCAGTCATGGTCAGGCTCCGGAGTTGGCTCAAAAACAAGCCGGCCCAACGCGTGTCAAGGCAGGTTGGGCCGTTGAAGCCTGATTTTAGGCGCATCGCCAGGGGCTGCTGGATGTTCATTTGTCATCACAGTGATGCGCACGCGTGGCATGCATCTGTCATCTGCACGACATTGGAGCGGTTAGAATTCTTGTGCGGTGCAGCACCCTGAAGGCTGTCGCAAACAGGCCGCCGCGATTCATTCCACCCGATGGTTTCCACCTCATCCAAAGAACTTTACATACTGGGGCTGACGCTACAGGGCAAGACGTTCCGTCCCAGTGACTGGGCCGAACGCCTGGCGGGCGTGATGAGCCAGTTCCGCCCCGGAGGCCCGCAACCCGGCAGCCACCTGGGCTATTCGCCGTGGTGCGTGCCGACCTCGGTGGGTGCAGTGAAGTGCGTCATCGTCCACCGCGACTTGCGCGAACACGATGTGATGGCCTGGGATTTCTGCCTGAACTTCGCCAAGGACAACGAGCTGCAGGTCAGCGAAACCCGGCCGGTGCCGCCGGAACGCCCGGCCAAGGTCTGAAACCCTGGCGCGCGCGCGGGATTCCTTCTGGAAGCCGTTTGTGCTTCAATCTCAGTAGCAACAACTACGGTTGGGAATCCACATGAGCAGCATCAATTCCATCGCACTTTCCGGCATGAACGCGGCGCAGGCCCAATTGGATGCCTCGGCCAGCAACATCGCCAACCTCAGCACCAAAGGTTTCAAGCGCCAGGAAGTCAGCTTGAGTGAACAGGCCGGCGGCGGCGTGTCTGCTGCACCGACCAAGGCCGAAGTGGACGGTGCCGCGTTGGAGGCAGATTTCGTGGCCCAGATGCAGGCCAAGAACACCTTTTTGGCCAATCTGGACGTCTTCAAGACCAGCGACAAGATGGCCGGCACCATCCTGGACACCAGCGCCTGACGCCAGCCGCAAAAGCAGCGGGCAACAAAAAAGCCGTCCTGGGACGGCTTTTTTGCTTTGCTGACAGCGCACCCGTTACAAACGGCAGATCCCGGGGGATCCGTGCGATTGCCTAAATGGATTAGGCGGCGAGGGCCAGGGTTTTCACCTTGGCAGCCAGGCGGCTCTTGTCGCGAGCGGCCTTGTTCTTGTGGAAGATGCCCTTGTCAGCCACGGTGTCCACCACGGCTTGCATCTTGCCGAACAGTTCAGCGGCTTTGGTCTTGTCACCAGCCAGAACTGCCTTCTCGACGTTCTTCACCGCGGTGCGGTACTTGGAACGCAAAGACGTGTTTGCAGCGTTGATCTTGATGTCCTGACGGACGCGTTTACGGCCCGACGCCAGGCGCGGGTTCTTTTTCTTGGGTTTTCCAGATGCCATGTTAAATATTCCTTGTGTCTGAGGATGTTGCCAGCAAAGCCGACGATTGTACCATTTGGCTTCCCGGCGGGCAAACCGGGCCGCTCCAAGGCCAGTCAACTCCCTCGGGGGCAACACCCTCGGGCTACACTCCGGCCGTGAGCCTTCTCAAATCTGCTTCTACCGTGTCCCTGTGGACCTTGGTATCCCGTATCTCCGGCCTGGTGCGTGAACTGCTGGTGGCCGCCACCTTCGGGGCCAGCGCCATGACCGACGCCTTCAACGTCGCCTTCCGCATCCCCAACCTGTTCCGGCGCTTCTTTGCCGAAGGGGCGTTCAGCCAGGCCTTCATCCCGGCGCTGGCCGCCAGCAAGGAGCGCTCCGGGGAGGAGGTCACCCGGCTGCTGGTCGACCGGGTGGCGACAGTGCTGGCCTGGGTGCTGGTGCTGGCCAGTGCGGTGGGCGTGCTGCTGGCGCCGCTGCTGGTCTGGGCCATGGCCAGCGGATTGCAGCAGGACCCGCGCGGCTTTGCAGCGGCCACCACGATGACGCGCTGGATGTTCCCCTACATCGGCTTCATGTCCATGGTGGCGCTGTCGGCAGGGGTGCTGAACACCTGGAAGCATTTCGCCGTGCCGGCTGCCACGCCGGTGCTGCTGAACCTGGCCATGATCCTCGCCGCCTGGCTGGGCGCGCCATGGCTGTCGGCACGGGGTGTGGAGCCGATTTACGCGATGTCGGTCGGCGTGCTGGGCGGCGGTGTTCTGCAATTGGTGGCACAGATTCCGGCGCTCAAGCGCCTGGGCCTGTTGCCGCGCATCAGCCTGCAGTGGCGCCAGGTGCGCCAGGCCTGGGCTGACCCCGGGACCCAGCAGGTGGTGCACCTGATGCTGCCGGCCCTGTTGGGCGTGGGCGTGGCGCAGCTGTCCATGCTGATCAATACGCAGATCGCCTCGCACCTGGCGCCCGGCAGCGTGAGCTGGATCACCTATTCCGACCGTCTGATGGAATTTCCCACGGCCATGCTGGGCGTGGCGCTGGGCGTGGCGCTGATGCCCGGCCTGGCGGCTGCGCGGGCCAAGCAGGACACCGAGGCCTATTCCGACATGCTGGACTGGGGCCTGCGCCTGGTGGTGGTGCTGTCGGTGCCCAGCGCCATGGCGCTGCTGACGTTTGCCAAGCCGCTGGTGGCCACGCTGTACCACTACGGCGCCTTCAGCGCGCTGGACGTGCAGCAGACCGGTACGGCGCTGATGGGCTGGGGCGTGGGCCTGGTGGGCATTGTCGCCATCAAGGTGCTGGCGCCAGGCTACTTTGCCAACCAGGACACGCGCACCCCGGTGCGCATTGCGGTGGCGGTGCTGGTGATCACGCAGATCCTGAACTACCTGCTGGTGCCCTATCTGCAGCACGCCGCGCTGACGCTGTCGATCGGCCTGGGCGCGATGATCAATGCCACCTGGTTGCTGCTGGGCTTGCTGGCGCGCAAAAGCTACAGACCCCGGCCGGGCTGGGGCAAATTTACGCTGCAGGTGGTTGCCGGCAGTGCGCTGCTGGTGATATACCTGCTGTGGGCGGCGCAGGCTTTTCCGTGGATCGCGCTGCGTGCCGAGAGTCTCAAGCGCATCGGCCTGATGGCGGTGGTGCTGACGGGCGGTGCGGGGGTATACCTGGGAGCCATATGGGCTGCGGGGCTGAATCCGCGGCAGTTTCTGCGACGTTGAACCGGAGGGGCCTGTGATGCCGTTGTCATTCGATGTGCCCACGCCACTGGACTACTTCGCTGCGCTGGTGCACAGCGACGCGGAGTTCGCCCTGTTCGAGGCCAGCGTCAGCCTGGCGCAGGACGAATACCCCGAGGTCGACGTGCAGACCGTGCTGGCCGAGGTGGACCAACTGCTGGCGCGGGTGCGCCGCCGCCTGCCGGCCGACGCCGGGCCGCTGCAGAAATTCCGCGTGCTGAACCAGTTCTTCTTCAAGGACCTGAACTTCGGCGGCAACGTCAACGATTACTACGACCCGGACAACAGCTTCGTGCATGTGCTGCTGCGCACGCGCCGCGGCATCCCGATCTCGCTGGCCGTGCTGTGGATGGAGCTGGCTCAGGGCCTGGGCATTTCGGTGCGGGGCATAGGCTTCCCCGGGCATTTCATGATCAAGGTCAACCTGCCGATGGGGCAGGCGGTGATCGATCCGATGACCGGCAAATCCTTCAGCCGCGAGGAGCTGGCCGAACTGCTGGAGCCGTACCGGCGGCGCAGCGGGCTGGTGGACGAGTTTGAAGCGCCGCTGGGCCTGTACCTGCAGACCACGCCGCCGCGCGACATCATCGCGCGCATGCTGCGCAACCTGAAGGAAATCTACAAGAACCAGAACGACTGGCAGCGCCTGCTGGCGGTGCAGGAGCGTCTGGTGGTGCTGCTACCCGAGTCCTGGCCGGAATACCGCGACCGGGGGCTGGCGCATGCCGAGCTGGGCCACGCGTCCGATGCCCTGGCCGACCTGGAGTGCTACCTGGTGCATGCCGACAACCTGGTGGATGTGGACGCGATCTCCGACCGCGTCGACGCGCTGCGCCGGCAGGTCGGCTGACCGCCCTCAGCTGCGCAGCAGGAACTTGGGTACGCCGGCGCGTTCGGCGGCCGGGCTCGGCAGGGGCCGCGTAGCGGGCAGCTCATCCCGGGTGGTGACCGGGGCCGGGCGGGCAAAGGCATAGAGGTTGCCATGCACCAGGCCTTCCTGCGCGGGCATCAGGCTGGCGGCGCGGGCCGGGTTGATGCGTGGCGTCGGCTCTGGCACAGGTTCCGCCACCACCGGAACGGGCTCTGCAGCGGGGACAGTTGCCGGTACCCGGCTGGCGTGTGTCACCTTGGCAATGGGGCTGAGCCATTCCAGGACCGGGTCCCACTGCAGCAGGTCGGCGCCATGGGCGCTGGCGGGCAGGTCGAACATGGTCAGGCCGTTTTCCAGGCTTTTGACGTACAGCTGCGTCTCGCGCAGCACGCCCAGGAAGGGCACATCCAGCGTCCTGGCCCATTCGCGCAGTGTTTCGGCGGCCTTGGTGCGCGCATCGACGCGCATGCCCACGATGCCCAGCTTGCAGCGGCCGGAGGCCACGCGCGGCAGGGCCAGCAGTTCGGCGTGGCAGGCGGCGGCGGATTCACGGTCGAACATGGAGTTGCACACCGGCATGACCACGGCGTCGGCGGACATCACCACCTTGGCCAGCTCAAAGCCGTGCAGGCCGCCGGGCGTGTCCAGCACCACATGGGTGACGCCGGGCGGCACCTTCAGCACGTTCTTCTGGTCGATGGCCCAGGGCACGATGGCGGGCAGGGCAGGGTGGCGCCGCTTGAGCCAGGCGCGGGTGGATTGCTGGCGGTCCACATCGCCCAGCATGACGGCCAGCCCCTGCTGCGCCAGCCAGGCGGCCAGGTGCGTGGCCATGGTGCTTTTGCCACTTCCACCCTTGCGATTGATCACGGCAATGATCGGCATTGATTGCTCCGGACATCCGACAGAGGACAAAGTCTGGAACAAAAAGTCCCAAAAGTCCAGTAAATATCGGCGTTGGAAGCTATAAATTTACTAGCATGCCCGGATCAGGCCCGCCACGGGGTTGCCAGCCCCGGTGCCTGTGGGGTTCAGGCAACGACGACGGCAGCGCCTTCGCCGCGCGGCGCAATGGCGCCGATGGTGTACACCGTCTCGCCGGCGGCGCGCAGCGTGGCGGCCGTTGCGGAGGCGTTGGCCGCGTCCACGACGACGACCATGCCGATGCCGTTGTTGAAGGTGCGGTTCATCTCGATGTCATCGATGCCGGCGGTCTTCTGCAGCCAGGCAAACAATTCAGTTTGCGGCCAACTGCCCTTCTTCAGGTGGGCGGCGGTGCCTTCGGGCAGCACGCGGGGGATGTTTTCCAGCAGGCCGCCACCGGTGATGTGGGCCAGCGCCTTGATCGGGTGGGCGGCCAGCGCGGCCAGCACGTTCTTGACGTACAGGCGGGTGGGCTCCATCAGGGCCTGCTTGAAGGGCTTGCCGTCCAGCGTGGCCGGTGCATTGCTGCCGGCGCGCTCGATGCACTTGCGCACCAGGCTGAAGCCGTTGGAGTGCACGCCGCTGCTGGCCAAGCCCAGCACCACGTCGCCGGGCGCCACCGAGGCACCGGTCAGGATCTTGGATTTTTCGACGGCACCGACGCAGAAGCCGGCCAGGTCGTATTCGCCGGCCGGGTACATGCCGGGCATCTCGGCGGTTTCGCCGCCGATCAGCGCGCAGCCGGACAGCTCACAGCCCTTGGCAATGCCGCCGACCACGGCGGCTGCCGTGTCCACATGCAGCTTGCCGCACGCAAAGTAGTCCAGGAAGAACAGCGGCTCGGCACCCTGCACCAGCACGTCGTTGACGCTCATGGCCACCAGGTCGATGCCCACGGTGTCGTGCATGTTCCACTCGAAAGCCAGCTTCAGCTTGGTGCCCACGCCGTCGGTGCCGGAGACCAGCACCGGTTCCTTGTAGCGCTTGGGCACTTCGAACAGCGCGCCAAACCCGCCGATGCCGGCCAGCACGCCTTCTCGCATGGTCTTCTTGGCCAGCGGCTTGATGCGTTCGACCAGCGCGTCGCCGGCGTCGATGTCAACACCGGCATCTTTGTAGGAAAGGGGGGAGGAAGCGGCAGATTGGGTCATGGGAAATGGACGTGTGGCGGCTGCGAAGGCAGAGCCCGATAGAATTTGCGCTGATTTTAAGGGTTTGCCCCTGTCCTTTTTCGCATGCAACTCACTCCCCCCCAAAAAAGCTTTGCCGCCTGGGCACTGATCGCGGTACTGGCGGCCGCTGCACTGTGGCTGCTGGCGCCGGTGCTGGCGCCGTTTGTCGTGGCGTCGGTGCTGGCCTACGCGCTGACGCCGGTGGTGGATCGGCTGGCCCGGCTGGGGCGCGGCCGCGTTCCCCGGCTGCTGGCGGTCATCGTCGTGGAGCTGTTGTTCCTCGTGGCGCTGCTGGGGGTGTTCCTGCTGATCGTGCCCATCCTGGTCAAGGAGCTGCCGCTGCTGCGCGACCAATTCCCGGTGCTGCTGGAGAGCGCCAATACCCGTCTCAAGCCCTGGCTGGCGCAGTGGGGCATCCACCTGTCGCTGGATGTGGCCAGCATCAAGGGTTTTGTCGCGACCTACCTGAATGCCAATTTCGAAGACCTGATGGGCTCGGCGCTGGCCTCCGTGAAGCTGGGCGGCAGCGTGGCGTTTGCCGTGGTCGGCAATGCCGTGCTGATTCCGGTGGTGCTGTTCTACCTGCTGATGGACTGGAGCCGCTTTGTCGGCCAGTTGCGCGCCCTGATCCCGCCGCGCCTGCGCGCTGCCACGGACAGTTTTCTGCAGGAAGCCGACGCCGTGCTGGGCCAGTACCTGCGCGGGCAGCTGCTGGTGATGCTGGCGCTGGCGGTCTTCTACAGCGTGGGGCTGGCGCTGTTCGGCTTGGACCTGGCGCTGCCGATCGGCGTGTTCACCGGCCTCGCGGTCTTCGTGCCCTACGTGGGCTTCGGCATCGGGCTGGTGCTGGCCACGTTTGCCGGGCTGCTGGAGTTCTCGGTCAGTTCGGGTCTGGCCTATCCGCTGCTCATGGTTGCGGTGGTGTACGGGGCCGGGCAGATCGTTGAAGGCTTTTTCCTGACGCCGCGCCTGGTGGGCGAGCGCATCGGCCTGCACCCGCTGGCGGTGATTTTTGCGTTGCTGGCCTTTGGCCAGGTGCTGGGCTTTGTTGGCGTGCTGATTGCCTTGCCGGCCAGTGCCGTGCTGTTGGTGGCGATACGCCGGGTGCGCGCCCGCTACCTGGCCAGCCGCCTGTTCCGGGGGGCATGATGGTGCGCCCGGTTGCGCCTGTTGCGGCGTTCTGACCATGAAGCAGATCGCTCTGGACATCGGCCTGTCGGCAGGCCCCACGCTGGCCAATTTCTTTGCCGGCCCCAACGAAGCCCCGCTCAAGCACCTGGAGCTGTGGGTGGGGGCCAAATCCGCCCAGCATGTGCGCTCGCCGGTGCCGACCTATTTCTGGGGCCCCGAGGGCAGCGGCAAAAGCCATCTGCTGAAGGCCGCACGCGAGGCCTTGCGCGAGCAGGGTGCGCGGGTCGGCTGGCTGGACGCCCAGGTCTTTGAGGCGCCGGAGTTCCAGGAGAGCTGGGCGGCGGTGGTGCTGGACGATGTGCATCTGTACACCGCGGCACAGCAGCATGCCGCCTTCAACTGGTTCGTCAACGCCCAGACCCACCAGCGCCCGGTGCTGGCGGCGGGCGAACTGGCGCCGGTGGACCTGAAGCTGCGCGACGACCTGCGCACCCGCCTGGGCTGGGGCCATGTGTTCGGCCTGCAGGCCCTGAGCGAGCCGGAGCGCCGCGCCGTGCTGCGCCAGGCGGCCGATGCCCGCGGCGTGTTCCTGAGCGATGAGGTCATGGACTTCATGCTGACCCGCTTCAGCCGCGACCTGGGCAGCCTGATGGAGCTGCTGGAGCTGATGGACGGCTATGCCTTGCAGACCCAGCGCGCCATCACCATCCCCTTGATCAAATCCATGCTGGAAAACCAATGACCAATCGTTCCGCCGGGTCGCCCCAAGGGGCGATGGCCCCCTTGGGGGCTCACCAACCCAGGCTAGCCCTTTTTGACCTGGACCACACCCTGCTGCCGATCGACTCGGACCATGCCTGGGGTGAATTCACGACCGCACGCGGCTGGACCGACGCGGGTGAATTCAAGTGCCAGAACGATGCCTTCTACGAGCACTACAAGGCCGGCACGCTGGACGTGCACGCCTATGCGCGCTTTGCCACTGCGGCCATCGTGCGTCAGGGTGCTACTAATTCAGTAGCTGCTCACGCAGATTTCATGAGGGATGTGGTCCAGAAAAACATACAACCCCAGGCGCTGGATCTGTTGCGCAGGCACCAGGACGCAGGCGACTGGGTGGTCATCATCACAGCCACCAACGAGTTTGTGACGCGGCCCATTGCCAAAGCCCTGGGCGTGCAGGAACTGATTGCCGTGGAACTGGAGCGCGACAGCGCCACCGGCTGGTTCACCGGCGCCATCCGCGGCGTGCCCTCGTTCCGCGAGGGCAAGGTGACGCGCATGGACCAGTGGCTGCAGGAGCGGGGGCTGGCTTGGGACACGGTGCACACCACCTTCTATTCCGATTCCCTCAACGACCTGCCGCTTTTGGAAAAGGCCACCGTGCCTGTCGCCACCAACCCGGATGCGCGTCTGCGCGCCGTGGCCCAGGAACGCGGATGGCGCATACTTGAACTCTTTGCCTGAGCCCCCGCAACACCGCGCTCCCCCGGATTCCCAAGGAAATACCACTTGATCAAGACATTCATCGACAAACTGCTGGGCAAGTCTGCTGCGGCATCTGCGGGCAGCAAGAAGCCCCGCTTCGGCAAGCGCGTGGAAGTGCCGGCCTCCACCCATGGCATCGATCCCGCGCTGGTCGACGAGCGCGCCAGCAACGTCGTGCAGACCCTGAAGCAGGCCGGTTTCGAGGCCTACATCGTCGGCGGCGCCGTGCGCGACCTGCTGCTGGGCCTGCGCCCCAAGGACTTTGACGTGGCGACCAATGCCACGCCCGAGCAGGTCAAGGGCTTGTTCCGCCGCGCCTTCATCATTGGCCGGCGTTTCCGCATCGTGCACGTGGTCTATGGCCGCGGTCGCGAACACGAGGTGATCGAGGTCTCCACCTTCCGCGCCTACCTGGATAACGCCGCCGCCGAACAGGTGGCCGGCAACGAGAAGACCAGCAAAAGCGAACTGGCCGGCATGAAGCACGCCGTGGACAGCACCGGCCGCGTGCTGCGCGACAACGTCTGGGGCCCGCAGGAAGAAGACGCGGTGCGCCGCGACTTCACCATCAACGCGATGTACTACGACCCCGAGACACAGATCGTCGTGGACTACCACAATGGCCTGAAGGACGCGAAGAGCCACACCCTGCGCATGATCGGCGACGCCGCCACCCGCTACCGCGAAGACCCGGTGCGCATCATCCGTGCGATCCGCTTTGCGGCCAAGCTCAGCCCGCTGGGCTTCAAGCTCGAGGCCAAGACCGCTGCCCCCCTGGTCAAGAGCCAATCGCTGCTGAACGACGTGCCGCAGAGCCGCCTGTTCGACGAGATGCTCAAGCTGCTGCAGACCGGCCATGCGCTGGCGTCGATCGAGCAACTGAAGAAACTGGGCATGGCGCGCGGCATCTACCCGCTCTTGGACGTGGTGGTGGAGCGCTCCGAGCAGAGCTTTGTCAATGCCGCCTTGAAAGACACGGACCGCCGCGTCGGCGAGGGCAAGCCGGTGGCGCCGAGCTTCCTGCTGGCCTGCGTGCTGTGGGCCGATGTGCGTGACGGCTGGGCGCGCCGCATCGCGCAGCGCCAGCACAGCCACCCGGCGCTGCAGGACGCGATCGAAGACGTGTTCAACGCACGTATCGGCGATGTGTCGGGCCGCGGCAAGCTGGCCGGTGACATGCGCGAAATCTGGCTGATGCAGCCGCGCTTCGAGAAGCGCGTCGGCAGCACGCCGTTTGGCCTGGTGGAGCAGCCGCGATTCCGTGCGGCCTTTGACTTCATGCGCCTGCGCGCGGATGCCGGCGAGGTGGACGAACTGCTGGCCGACTGGTGGCAGGAATTCAGCACCGCCGACGACAACTTGCGCCAGGACCTGGTGGACCAGGCCCGCGCCGAACAGCAGCAGCGCAAGCAGGCACCGCGCATGCAGCGCGTACCAGCCAAGGAGCCGGCGGCGACCAAGGCGGGCACCGATGCCGCTGGGCCTGACACCGAGCAGGCCGGCGACCCAGGCGCGCCCAACCCGGCGCGCAAACGCCGCCGCCGCCGCCGCTCTGGCGCGGCCAAGGGCGCAGATGGCGGCGCCGATACAGGCGCGGACGGCGGCGCAGACAGCGGCGCCTGAGCACGTGCGCGAACCGGTTCTGGCCTACATCGGCCTGGGGGCCAATCTGGGCGATCCGGCGGCCAGCCTCGCGGCGGCCATGGCGGCCATTGCCAGCACCCCGGGAGTGACGCTGACGGCGCGCTCTGCGCTGTACGCCAGCGCGCCGGTGGACGCCGGTGGCCCCGACTATGTGAACGCGGTGGTGCAGGTGCACACCGTTCTGACAGCCCCGGATCTGCTGGCCAGGCTGCAGGCCATCGAGCTGCAGGCCGGGCGCGAGCGGCCGTACCGCAATGCACCGCGCACGCTGGACCTGGACCTGCTGCTGTACGGTGATGCCCATATCACCAGCCCGCGGCTGGAGGTGCCGCATCCGCGCATGGGGGAGCGGGCCTTTGTGCTGCTGCCGCTGGCCGAGATCGCGCCCCAACGGGTGCCCCAGGACCGGCTGCAGGCCGTGGCCGGGCAGCGGGTGAATCCCTATCCATGACGCTCGGGCAGGGGTGTACGATGAAGACCACAGGCGTTGGCACAAAACAGCAGTGCAAAGCTGACAAGAAAGAGAAGGAGACACGGACATGGGACTGAACCGCATACATATCGCCACCAAGCTGTGGGCGTTCATCATCCTGGTGATCCTGCTGATCGCTTCGGTGGCGGTGGTCGGGCTGGTGCGCAGCGCCAGCATCCTGGCGGAGGGCCGCATCGCACAGGGGGTCGCCACCCAGATGGTGCAGACCACCACCGAATGGAATGGCCTGACGGAGACCAACGCGGCACGCAACCAGGCCATCATCCTGAGTAGCGAGCCCGTCATCACCGGCGCATTCAAGGACGCGGTCACCAACACTACCAACCAGATCACCGAGCTGCAGAAGAAGATGGAGGCCATGCCGCTGTCGGATACCGACAAGGCCCAGCTGCAGAAGATCGCCGGCCTGCGCAAGACCGTCATCGAGTCACGTGACAAAGTGCGCAAGATGAAGACGGACGGCCAAAGCGAAGACGCGCAGAAGATGATGAACGAGACCTACCTGCCGGCCATGACCAGCTACCTGGCTTCGCAGCGCGAGATGGTGAAGATGCAGCAGCAGCGGGTCATCGACATCCAGACCGAGACCGAGGCCCGCCGCCAGGCCAACACCATGGGCATCCTGATCGGCCTGGCCGTGATTGTCTGCATCATCTTCATCGGCACCGCCTGGCTGGTGCGCTCCATCCGCGAGCCGCTGCAGCAGGCCAATGACCTGGCGGAGCGCATCTCCCAGGGGGACTTGAGCTCCAACATTTCCACCCACCGCGAAGACGAATTCGGCAAGCTGCTGCGCTCGCTGGCGGTGATGAACGAGTCGCTGAGCCGCATGGTGTCCCAGGTGCGCCACAGCACAGACAGCATTGCCGTCGCCAGCGCAGAGATCGCCACCGGCAACAATGACCTGGCGCAGCGCACCGAGCAGACCTCCAGCAATCTGCAGTCCACCGCGTCCAGCATGGACACCTTGACCGGCACCGTGCAGCACAGCGCAGACAACGCACGCCAGGCCAGCACCCTGGCGGCCAGCGCCTCGACCGTGGCGCAGCGCGGCGGCGCGGTGGTCACCCAGGTGGTGCAGACCATGCAGGAGATCGACGCCAGCAGCAAGAAGATCGCCGACATCATCGGCGTCATCGACGGCATCGCCTTCCAGACCAATATCCTGGCGCTCAATGCCGCCGTGGAAGCTGCGCGCGCCGGCGAGCAGGGCCGCGGCTTTGCCGTGGTGGCGTCCGAAGTGCGTTCACTGGCCGGCCGCAGTGCCGAGGCGGCGCGGGAGATCAAGGGCCTGATCAGCACCTCGGTCAGCAAGGTCGAATCCGGCACGCAACTGGTGACGGACGCCGGTGCGACCATGGGCGAGATCATGCAGTCGGTGGGCCGCGTCGTCGACGTGATTTCCGAGATCACCGCCGCAGCCAACGAACAGAGCGCCGGCATTGCGGGTGTCAACGAGGCCATCGGCAACCTGGACCAGATGACGCAGCAGAACGCCGCCCTGGTGGAGGAAAGCGCTGCCGCCGCAGAAAGCCTGCGCGAGCAGGCCGACCGCATGAAACAGGCGGTGGCGGTGTTCAAGGTCAACGACAGCCACAGCGGCGGCCACGGCGCGCAGGTTCTGCTGCCCGGCTAGGCAGTCTTGCCTCATGCGGCGCAGGCCGTGTCAGCGTTTACCCGGTTCCTGCCGGGCGCTGTACCGTGTTTTAATTAAAAATTAATTAAAACACGGAGACATTCATGCGTTTCGAGAGACTCCGCCTGGCCACCAAGCTCTGGTTGGTCATGGTGGTGATGGTGCTGGTCATGGCACTGATCCTGGGCTACAGCGCCCTTAGTTCACGCAAATCCCGTTCCGCCTTTGCCGCCGCCAACACCGCCATGCTGGCGCGCATCAAGACCGCCAACCAGTGGGCCGCGCTGGCCGAGGTCAATGCCACCCGCTCGTACGCCGTCGTCGTGGCGACCGACCCCGGTGTGGCCAATGCCTTCAAGGCGGAAATTGCGGAAACCGCCACGCGCGTTGCCGACCTGCAAAAGGCGCTGGAGGATATGGACCTGTCCGAGCAGGACCGGGCCCAGCTGCTCAAGATCACCGAGCTGCGCAAGAAGGTGCTGGAGCTTAGCGGCCAGACCGCGCTGCTGAAGGTGGCGGGCAAGCCGGACGAACTGGCCGCCTTCATTGAAACCCAGTACCGCCCGGCGGTGCTGGCGGTGCAAAAGGCGCACCAGGAGTTTGTCGCCATGCAGGAAAAGGCCTATGAGGCCGTGCGCGAAGACTTCGATGCCCAGGGCGGCCAGCAGGTGCTGACCTCGACCCTGGGCCTGGTTGCGCTGGTGTGTGGCATCCTGGTGGGCGCGGCGTTCCTGATCCGTTCGATCCAGCAGCCGCTGCTGCAGGCCAACCTGCTGGCATCGCGCATTGCAGAGGGCGACCTGAGCGCCGACGTGGACGAGTCGCGCGCCGACGAGTTTGGCGACCTGATGCGCTCGCTGGCTGCGATGAACCGCTCGCTGGGCACCATGGTGGCGCAGGTGCGCCGCAACACCGACAACATCGCTACCGCCAGCGCCGAGATCGCCACCGGCAACAACGACCTGGCGCAACGCACCGAGCAGACCTCCAGCAGCCTGCAGTCCACGGCGTCCAGCATGGACAGCCTGACCCATGCGGTGCAGCAAAGCTCGGACAACGCGCGCCAGGCCAGCACCCTGGCCGACAGCGCGTCCAGCGTGGCCGAGCGCGGTGGGCAGGTGGTGACCCAGGTCATCGCCACGATGCAGGAGATCGACACCAGCAGCAAGAGGATTGCCGACATCATCAGCGTCATCGACGGCATTGCGTTCCAGACCAATATCCTGGCGTTGAACGCTGCGGTGGAAGCCGCGCGTGCCGGCGAGCAGGGGCGCGGCTTCGCGGTGGTGGCGTCCGAGGTGCGTTCGCTGGCCGGGCGCAGCGCCGAAGCGGCGCGGGAGATCAAGGGCCTGATCGGCACCTCGGTCGACAAGGTCGAGTCCGGGACCCAGCTTGTCAATGACGCCGGTGCGACGATGCAGGAGATCGTGCAGTCGGTGCGCCGCGTGGTCGACGTCATCAACGAGATCACGGCCGCGTCGTCGGAGCAGAGCGCCGGCATTGCCGGCGTGAACCAGGCCATCAGCAACCTGGACCAGATGACGCAGCAGAACGCCGCCTTGGTGGAGCAGAGCGCTGCGGCGGCCGAGAGCCTGCGCGACCAGGCCAGCCAGCTGGCGCAGGCCGTGGCCGTGTTCAAGGTGGCGCCAGGCGGCATGGGACCGCTGGCGCTGGACTACCGCTAGGCAGTCCTCGTCGGGCGGGTCAGGCGACTTCGGCGATCAGCTCGATCTCGACGCAGGCACCCATAGGGATCTGGGCCACGCCAAAGGCGCTGCGTGCATGCGCGCCCTTGGCGCCGAACACCTGGCCGATCAGCTCGCTGGCGCCATTGGTCACCAGGTGCTGCTCGGTGAAATCACCGGTGGAGTTGACCAGCGACATGACTTTGACAATGCGCGTCACGCGGTTGAGGTCGCCGACGGCGGCGTGCAGCGTGCCCATCAGGTCGATGGCGATGGCGCGCGCGGCGGCCTTGCCTTCTTCGGTGCTGGTGTTCTTGCCCAACTGGCCAACCCAGGGCTTGCCGTCCTTTTTCGCAATGTGGCCGCTCAGGAAGACCAGATTGCCGGTCTGCACAAAGGGCACGTAGGCGGCAGCCGGTGCCGACACCGGGGGCAGGCTGATGTCGAGTTCTTTCAGTTTGTCGTAAACGCTCATGGTGTTCCTTGATGGTGGTTTGGGTATAAAAATGCTGGCAGCCCGCATGCAGATTGCGCAATAAGCTATCTAATTGGTAGCGTCCTCGGTCAGGGGCGCGGTTGCTGCACCATTGTCGCCTATGGCCTGCACCGTCACGCCGACGCGCAGGGTATGGCTGGCGCCGCCGTGGATAACGCCGCGCAGCGGTGAGACGTCGCCAAAGTCGCGGCCGGTGGCGACCGTCACATAGTCCACGCCCGGGGCGTACCAGCCCCAGCGGTTGTTGGTCGGGTCGAAGTCGCACCAGCGCCCGCCCTGTGGAAAGTCAGCCACGTAGACGCTGACCCAGGCGTGTGAAGCGTCACTGCCGACCAGCTTCTGCGTGCCCGGGGCCGGCTCGGTCAGCAGGTAGCCGCTGACATAGCGCGCCGGCAGGCCCTGCGTGCGCAGGCAGGCCAGCATGATGTGGGCAAAGTCCTGGCAGACGCCGCGGCGCATGGACAGGGCTTCCAGCGCCGGGGTGTTGACCTGGGTGCTCTGGCTCTCGTACGTGAAGTCCTTGTGGATGCGTTCCATCAGGCTGACCGCCACCTCCAGCACGCCAGCGCCGGCGGCAAAGCTCGGCCGCGCATAGGCGGCAAATTCGGCGTGGCGTGGCACGAAGGGCGACGCAAAGACAAACTCTGCCGCCGCATCAAACGGGTTGCCGGCCTGGTAGCGGAAGCTGTCGCGCTGCTGTTCCCAGGGCATGGCGCTGGCCGGCGCCGCGTGTGCGCGGGTGGACACCAGGCTGCGCGCCACCACGGTCAGCTCTTCGTGCGGCACCTGCAGCGAGAAAAAGCAGCGGATGTTGTCGTAGACATCGGGCATGTCGCGCTGCTGGCCCGGCTGCGGACTGATGTCCAGCCGGTGGCTCAGCAGGTTCTGCCCGGCATGCGTGCGCGGCTGCAGGTAGGCCACGTGCTGCGCCGTCTCCACCGCCGGCTGGTAGTGGTAGTGGGTTTCGTGCGTGACCTGCAACAGCATGACCTTAGGTTCCCACGCTGTGCTTGGTTTCGCCCGAGTGGGTGAAGTAGGTGGTGCTGATGTCGTCGGACACCGCATAGGCCGCGCTGCCCAACGCATCCAGCAGTTCCATCAGGGCCGGCGGGGACTGGCTGTCCTCCGGGGTTTCGCACAGTTCGGCCAGCTCCCAGCCGTCCGGGTCGGGCACGCGCAGCGACATCGGGCTGAGCAAGCCGGTGGACATGCCGGCCAGCTTGGCCAGGCGCCCGCGCAGCGTGTGGGCCACCCAGGCCAGCGAGCGCGGGTTGTCGCGGTCCAGCACCAGCAGGTTGACCATGGCGGCCGTGTCGCGGCTTTGCTGGTACTGGGCGTGGAAGGTGATGGTGCTGTCGAACAGGTTCAGCAGGGCCTCGAAGCCGCCGTCGCTGTGCACCGCGCCGGCTTCAAAGCCGCGTGCCAGGGCGCTGGCCAGGAAGATCAGCCGCTCCACATGGCGGCCAATGCTCAGCAGGCGCCAGCCGTCGTCGCGCGTCATGCGGTCGGTCTGCGCGCCGGTGATGGCGGCCAGGTGGTCGCTGGCAGACTTCAGCACGCGCAGTGCCTCGGTGGACGCGTATTCGCCGTGCAGCGTCAGGCGGGCGCAGCGGGCAAACAGCTCTTCTTCGGCCCGTACGATGACGCTCCAGTGCTCCTGCGACAGGCGCTCGCGCACCGTGGCGCCAGCGAGCTTCAGCGCGCGCAGGTTGTAGCCCACGCTGGTGGCGCCGTCGGTGGCGCCCAGGCTGGACACCAGCGAGCGTTCGAACACGCGGCGCGCCTGCAGCGCCGAGGGCACGCCCGGCAGCACCAAGGTGTTGGCCACAGCCATCTTGCTGAGCCATTGCAGCAGCGGCGGGGAAGTCTGGTCTTCGCCGCCCAGGGCTTCCAGCGTCAGGCGGGCCAGGCGGATGGAGTTTTCGGCGCGTTCGGTGTAGCGGCCCAGCCAGTACAGGTTTTCAGCGGCGCGGCTGGTCACCAGGCGTTTGTGCTGGGCCAGCGTGGCCGGCGTGAGCGCCTGCGGCAGCAACGTGGTGGTGTCGACCTCGCCCTGTGTCAGGGCCCAGACGTCGGCACTGCTGCCGCCGCGCTGCATGGACGCGATGTCGGCGCTGGCGCCGGCCACGCGGGCCAGGCCGCCGGGCAGGATGCGCCAGCGCGGCTGGCCGGTGCCGGCCTGCACGCCGTCGGACACGGCAAACACCCGCAGCAGCACCGAGCGCGCCACCATATGGCCCTGCGCAGCGTCGGTCGTGCCGCCGGTGCTGGCCTGCCAGGTTGGCAACTGCGACAGCGGCAGGTAGGCCTGCACGGTGTGTTCTTCGCTCTGGCGCATGATGCGCCCGGCCCAGGCGTCGAGTTCGGCCTGGTCCAGCGTGTGGCCCAGCACCACGTCAAAACTGCCGTGGATCGGCGAGCCCGGGTAGGTCGGCTTGATGGTGCGCTCGCCCAAGAGTGGCAGGGCCTCTTCCATGGCGCTGCGTTCGCCGCACCACCAGGTTGGCAGGGCCGGCAGCAGCAGTTCTTCCTGCAGCACATGGCGCGACAGCGCCGGCAGAAAGCCCAAGAGCGCGGGCGACTCCAGGAACGCCGAGCCCGGCGCATTGGCCACCAGCACATTGCCGGCGCGTATGGCCTGCAGCAGGCCGGGCACGCCCAGCGTGGAGTCCGGGCGCAGCTCCAGCGGGTCCAGGTACTGGTCGTCGACGCGCTTGAGCAGGCCGTGCACCGGCACCAGGCCGCGCAGCGTCTTGAGGAACAGGCGCTCGTCGCGCACGATCAGGTCGCTGCCCTCCACCAGGCTCAGGCCCAGGTAGCGCGCCAGGTAGGCGTGTTCGAAATAGGTTTCGTTGTAGGGGCCGGGCGTCAGCAGCGCGATGTGTGCGTCCTTGCCCAGCGGGCTCATGGCCTTCAAGCTGTCCATCAGCGCGCGGTAGGTGCCGGCCAGGCGCTGCACCTTCAGGTGCTGGAAGGCCTGCGGGAACTGGCGCGACACGGCCAGCCGGTTTTCCAGCAGGTAACCCAGGCCCGACGGTGCCTGGCAGCGCTGGCCGACGACCCACCAGTTGCCGTCCGGCCCGCGCGCCAGGTCGAAGGCGGTGACATGCAGGTGCACGCCGCCCACCGGCTTGGCGCCGTGCATGGCGCGCAGGTAGCCCGGGTGGCCCTGCACCAGCGCTGGGGGCAGCAGGCCCTGGGCCAGGAAGGTCTGCGGGCCGTAGACGTCGGCCATCACGGCCTCCAGCAGGCGCATGCGCTGCTGCACGCCGGCTTCGATCTGCTGCCAGCCCGGTGCGTCGATGATCAGCGGGAACAGGTCCAGCGACCAGGGCCGCTGCGGGCCTTCCTGGTCGGCGTAGACGTTGTAGGTCACGCCGTTGTCGCGGATCTGCCGCTGCAGGCTGGCGCTGCGCTGGTCCAGGTCAGCCCGGGTCTGGGCTTCGATATGGGCAAAGAATTGGCCCCAGGGCCCCGTGAAATCTGCGTCATCAGCTGCAGAATTGATAGCATTTGGAGTGTCTGCCGAAGCGGCGGATGCGGCCTGGGGGCGGGCCCGGCCGCGCAGCTCGTCGTAGTGCCCGGGGCCGGCCATGCAGGCCAGCGCACTGGCCGCCACTTCCGTGTCTGGGCGCACGGCGGCGGGGGAGGGGGATTCGTTGGCGTCTTTCACTGCATGAGAGTATGCCAGCCCGTCGCCGGGCCAAATGGACCGATACTGCGGCCCGTTTGCTTCCCTTTTTTTCATTTTTCCCAGACGGAGTTTCCATGGAACTGGACCCCAAAGACCTTGTCGATTCTGCCCAGAGCGCTGCCGAGGAAAGCCAGGGCCGCAGCCGCCGGTTGAACGCGGTGGTGGCCATCACGGTGGCGATCCTGGCCACCTTCACCGGCATCTGCAAGGTCAAGGATGACAACATCGTGCAGGCCATGCAGCAGGCACAGGCCGACAAGCTGGACCACTGGGCCTTCTACCAGTCGCGCAACCTGCGCCAGGAGCTGGCCGAGGCGACCTTGACCCAGCTGGAACTGGCCCGCACCGCGCAGACCGGCAGCCAGGTGGCCGCATACGACACCGCCATTGCCAAGTACAAAGCGCTGGCCGCCGACCAGGCCGCCAAGAAGGAGGAACTGCGCCAGCAGGCCGCGCAGGACCAGAAGACCTACGACGACCTGAACTACCGGGACGACCAGTTTGACCTGTCGGACGCCGCCGTGGCCATTGCCATCGCGCTTTTGGCCGTGACGGCGCTGACCCAGCTGTGGCCGCTGTACTGGGCCACGCTGGTGCCGACGGCCTTTGGCGTGCTCATGGGCATGGCCGGGCTGGCCGGCTGGGCGCTGCACCCTGACGCCCTGGTCAAGCTGCTGACCTGAGAGCGCACCACTGGTAATTCGTCACACCTGGGACTATCTTTACATGCGGTTCATCGAACTTCACCGCGCCGGAAACATCCCAGGTGCATGATCAGTCCATCGATTGGACCAAGGAGCGATCCCCTATGAAAAAGCCACTTCTCATGACCGCTGCCGTGCTGTCCTCGGCGCTGTGCTGGGCGCAGGACGTGGGACGCGTCATTTCCTCGACGCCGGTGGTGCAGCAGGTCGGTGTTCCGCGCCAGGTCTGCTCCACCGAACAGGTGGCGGTGCAGCCGCCCAAGTCCGGTGCCGGCGCCGTCGTCGGCGCCCTGGTTGGTGGTGTCGTGGGTGGCGCGATGTCGCCGGGCCGCGGCCAGGCCGCCGCGGCGGTGGTGGGTGCGGTCGGCGGTGCGCTGGTGGGCGACAAGCTGGAAGGCACGCCCACCGCCGAGCTGCGCGACGTGCAGCGCTGCGGCACCCAGACCGTGTTTGAAAACCGCACCGTGGGCTACAACGTGGTCTATGAGTTCGGCGGCAAGCAGTATTCGGTGCAGATGCCCCAGGACCCGGGCCCGACCATCCAACTGCAGGTATCGCCTGCGGGCCTGAGCAGCGCGCAGCCCGCTGCAGCCCAGCCCGTGTATGTGCAGCCGGCCACCGTGGTGGTGGCGCCCCCGGTGTACCGCACCTATTACCCCGCACCCTACTACCCGCCGGTCAGCCTGGAGTTCGGCTTCTGGGACGGCTACCGCGGCCGCCACTGGCACTGAGCTGCCGCCCGAGGGCTGCCCCGGGCAGTGCCTTTACCCGGGCTTAACAAGCCGGCGCCCAGGGCCGGTGCCAATTGTCGCAATGTCACTTTATGATTGCGGCTGCCCGGACGCCCCCTCTGTCTGGGGCGCTCCCTCCAAAGACAATAGGCCAATATGAAGACAGGTTTTCTATCGTTGGGTCTTGCCTGCAGCGTCGTCGCGGCATTCCTCTGTGCATGTTCCGAAAAGTCCGCTGCCAATGCGCCGGCATCCGCCGCTAGTGCGCCCGCTGCGGTCCCTGCCGTGACGGTCAGCCTGACCGAGGCGAAAAAGAAGGACCTGGACGTGGTCCTGAAGGCCACCGGCACGGTGACGCCGCTGAACAGCGTGGACGTCCGCCCCCAGGTCACCAGCACCGTCAGCAAGGTCCATTTCCGCGAAGGCCAGTTCGTCAAGAAGGGCGACTTGCTGTTCAGCCTGGATTCGCGCAATGACGAGGCCAACATGGCCAAGGCGCGTGCGCAACTGGCCAAGGACAACGCCGGCCTGGCCGACGCGCAGCGTCAGCTGGCACGGTCACAGCAACTGTTCTCGCAGAACTTCATCTCGCAAGGTGCCGTGGATACTGCGCAGGCCCAGGTGGACTCGTTTGCCGCCAGCATTGCCGCAGACCAGGCCGCCATTGACGCGGCCAAGGTGGCCCTGTCCTATGACCAGGTGACCGCGCCCAATACCGGCCGGGCCGGTGCTGTCAATGTGTTTGTCGGCAGTGGCGTGCAGGCCAACCAGACCACGCTGGTGACCATCACCCAGCTTGACCCCATGGGCGTGGCTTTCAGCATTCCGCAGCGCAATCTGTCCGACGCGTTGTCGGCCCTGAAAAATGGCGGCGCCGAGGTGACCGCTTCGATGGCGGATGGCGGCGGAAAATTCAAGGGACGTCTGCAGTTTGTGGACAACCTGGTGGATGCCAATTCCGGCACGGTCAAGGTCAAGGCGATCTTCGACAACAAGGACGGCAAGCTGTGGCCGGGCGCATTCGTCGAGATCTCCCAGACCGTCAACACGCTCAAGGATGTCGTGGTCGTGCCGCAGGCTTCCATCATCCAGGCAGCCCGGGGGACCATCGTCTTCGTCGCAGCCAACGGAAAGGCCGCTGCACGCCCGGTCAGCCTGCTGTATTCGGACGGCACCGATGCCGCCGTCACCGGCGTGAATGTGGGCGACGGCGTGGTGGTGGACGGCAAACAGAATCTGCGCCAGGACACCCCCATCCTTGAGCGGGCCAAGGATGCCAAGGCTGGCGCCAACCCGAGCAAAGCTGCAGCACCATGAGTATTTCCGAACTGTTTATCCGCCGTCCGGTGATGACGGTGCTGCTGAACCTCGCCATTGTGCTGGCGGGGATCATCGGCTTTCGCAGCATTCCCGTCGCCGCATTGCCCAGCTACGACACGCCGGTCATCAACGTGTCCGCCACATTCCCCGGCGCGAATCCAGAGACCATGGCCAGTTCGGTGGCCTTGCCGCTGGAAAAGCAGTTCCAGACCGTACCCGGCCTGAAGACCATCAGTTCCACCAGCATCCTGGGCAGCACGTCGCTGACGCTGGAGTTTGAAGAAGGGCGCAATATCGATGCCGCTTCGGTAGACGTGCAGGCCGCGCTCTTACGCGCGCAGAAGAATCTGCCGATCGACATGACGACGCCGCCGTCGTACCGCAAGGTCAACCCGGCCGATGCGCCGGTGCTGCTGATCGCGCTGACATCGCCGTCCCTGACGCCGGCCGAACTGCAGGACTTTGCCGAGCATCTGATCTCTCCGACGTTGTCCACCGTGGACGGGGTCGCCCAGGTCAGCATCTTTGGCGCCAAGCGCTACGCGGTACGCGTGCGCGTACAGCCGGACGCGCTGGCTGCGCGCAATATCGGCCTGGACGAGTTGAGCACGGCCCTGCGCCTGGCCAACGTGAACACGCCCGTGGGCACCCTGGACGGACCCAAACAAACCCTGGTGCTGCAGGCCAACCGGCAGCTCACCAGCGCCGCCGATTTCGCGGACCTGATCGTCAGCACGCGCGGCGGCAATCCGGTGCGTCTGCGCGACGTCGCCAGCGTCGAAGACAGCGTGGAAACCTTCAAGAGCTGGGCCACCTACAACGGCGAAAACTCCATCACCATCGCCGTCCAGCGCCAGCCCGGCGCCAATACGGTGAAGGTGGTGGACACCATCCGTGCCGCCTTGCCCAATCTGCAAAGCCAGATGCCCAAGTCGGTGCGCTTGAGCCCGGTGAACGACCGCTCCGTCTCCGTGCGCGACGCCCTGCATGATGTGACATTGACCTTGCTGGGAACGATTGCCCTGGTGGTGCTGGTGATCTTCCTGTTCCTGCGCCGCTTTGTGGCGACCGTCATTCCCGCGCTGTCCCTGCCCGTGTCCCTGGTCGGCGCGGTGGCCTTGCTGTGGGGGCTGTCGTACAGCCTGGACAACATTTCCCTGCTGGGCCTGACGCTGGCGGTGGGCCTGGTGGTGGACGATGCCATCGTGGTGCTGGAAAACATCATCCGCCATGTGGAGCACGGCGAAGAATCCTTCCAGGCCGCCTTGCGCGGCGCGCGCGAAGTGGGCTTCACCATCATTTCCATCTCCACCTCGCTGATCGCCGTTTTCATACCGATCTTCTTCATGCCGGGCGTCATCGGCCTGCTGTTCCATGAGTTCGCCGTGGTGGTGGGCCTGTCCATCGTGGTGTCGGCCTTTGTGTCCCTGACCCTGGTGCCCATGCTGGCCAGCCGCTTCCTGACGGATGAAAAGCACATGAAGGCGCCGGGCCGGGTGGTGCAGATGTTCGAGCGCGGCTTCAACGCCTTGCTGGCGGGCTACACCCGTGCGCTGGACCTGGCCCTGGGGCACCGCAAGATCGTGCTGGGTGTGGCCTTTGCCACGCTGGTGGCCACCATCTTGCTTTTCAACAGCATTCCCAAGGGCTTCTTCCCGGAAGAGGACATTGGACAGATCCAGGTCCAGACGGAAGCCAGCGAGGACGTCTCCTTCCCGGACATGGTGCGTCTGCAGGAAGCTGCGGCCACGGTCATCCGTTCCGATCCGAGCGTTGCCACGGTCAGCTCGTTCAACGGCGGTTCCAACGCGCAGAACTCCGGGCGCATGTTCATCAACCTGAAGCCCGCCGGTCAACGGCCCTCCATGAAGAAGGTGGTGGAGGGCTTGCGCCGCAAACTGCGCGATGTGGCGGGCATCAATGTATTCATGCGCCCCGTGCAGAACCTGCAGTTGGGCGGACGCCAGAGCAAGGCGCAGTTCCAGTACATCCTGCAAAGCGTGCAGGCCGATGAGATCAATGGCTGGGCCACCAAGCTGCAGGACCGCCTGCGCGCGGACCCGATGTTCCGTGACGTCACCAGCGATTCCCAGCTGCGTGCCTTGCAGGCCCAGCTCAAGATCGACCGCGACCGCGCCAACAGCCTGGGCGTGTCCGTGGACGCTATTCGCACCGCGCTGTACAGCGCATTCGGCGAGCGCCAGGTTTCCACCATCTACCTCCCCGTAGACACCTACCAGGTCATCATGGAAGTGGCGCCGGACGCCAAGCAGGACGAATCCGCGCTGGGCGGCATCTACGTGCGTTCCTCCTCGGGGGCCTTGGTGCCTCTGTCCGCCTTCACCACCGTGAAGCGCGCCGTCGGTGCGACCGCCATCAACCACGTGGGGCAGCTGCAGGCCGTGACCGTGTCGTTCAATCTGGCCCCGGGCGCTGCGCTGGGCGACGCCACGGCAAAGATTGATGCGGCACGTGAGGCCATCCAGATGCCTTCGTCCATCATCACCAGCTATGGCGGTGACGCGGCGGTGTTCAAGAGTTCGCAAGGCAGCCAGGCCGTTCTGGTGATTGCCGCCTTGCTGGTCATCTATGTGCTGCTGGGCGTGCTGTATGAAAGCTATATCCACCCGCTCACCATTCTGGCTGGCCTGCCATCGGCAGCCGTGGGCGCGCTGGCGACCCTGATGCTGTTTGGGCAGGACCTGACGATGATTGCCACCATTGGCATCGTACTGCTGATCGGCATCGTCAAGAAGAACGCCATCATGATGATCGACTTCGCACTGGACGCGCAGCGCCACCAGGGCATGACGCCGACAATGGCCATCCGCGAGGCCTGCGTGCTGCGCTTCCGCCCCATCATGATGACCACCATGGCCGCGCTGATGGGCGCCTTGCCGATTGCCCTGGGCCTGGGTGCCGGCGCCGAGCTGCGCCAGCCGTTGGGCCTGGCCGTGGTGGGCGGCCTGGTGTTCTCGCAAGCCATCACGCTGTTCATCACGCCGGTGATCTACCTGGCGCTGGACCGCTACAGCGGCACCGGCCCGGTGCTGACGCCGGCGGTGCCGCAGCCAGCCCACGAAGTGCACGAAGCGGCTTGAGCCGCTGCAGACCGGGCGCTTATTGTGCCGCGGCCTGGGCTTGGGGCGCGGCCTGCCAGCCGCCGCCCAGCGCCTTGATCAGGAACACCGAGGTCAGCAGGCGCTGGCCCATCAGCTGTGCGGCCTGGCGTTCGCTGGCCAAGAGCGCCTGCTGGGCGGTGATGACTTCCAGGTAGTTACTGACACCGCCTTCGTAGCGCTCGGTGGCGATGTGCAGCACGCGCTGGGCGCTTTGCACAGCGGTCTGCGTCTGGTTGTAGGCACGCTCCAGCGACGTGACACCGCTGACGCCGTCCTGCACCTCTTGCATGGCGGTGAGCACGGTGCGGCGGTAGTTGGCCACGGTCACGTCGTAGCCGGCGCGCGCGAAGTTCACATTGGCCTTGAGGCGGCCGCCGTCAAACAGCACCTGCGTCACCGACACGCCGAACGACCACAGTAGGCTGGGTGCATCGAACAGGGTATCGATGAGGTTGCTGTCCGTGCCTACATTGCTGCCCAGGGACACGCTGGGATAGAAGGCGGCGTTGGCCACGCCGATCTGCGCATTGGCAGCGGCCATGGCCCGCTCTGCGGAGGCTACGTCGGGGCGGCGCTCCAGCACGTCGGACGGAATGCCCAGCGGGATCGCCGGCGGCGTTGCCACGCTGGCCGCGGCACCCAGCGCGAACTGCGGCGCGGGCGTGCCGGTCAGCGTCGCGATGGCGTGCTCAAACTGGGCGCGCTGGCGTTTCAGGATGTCCACCTGGGCCAGCGTGGAGTCCAGCAGGGCCTGCTGCTGCGCAATCTCCAGGCCGGAGGTCGCACCCAGGTCATGCCGGTCGGTCGCCAGGGACAGCAGCTTGCGTTGCAGGGCCACGGACTGCGACAGCACGTCCAGGTCGGTGTCCAGCGCGCGCAGATTGAAGTAGTTGCTGGCCAGGTCGGAGGCCAGCAGCAGGCGGGTGTTTTCCAGGTCGGCGGTAGCCTGTTCGGCGGAGGCAGATGCGCCGTCTATGAGGTTGTGCACGCGGTTGAACAGGTCCACCTCGTAGCTGACGGCCAGCGAGGTGGAGAACTCGTTCTGCGTGGTCGCAAAATTGGGCGAGTTGTAATTGGTCAACGGGCGGTTCGCGGAGATGCGCTGGCGCGAGGCACGGGTGCCGAAGCCGATCTGCGGGAACAGCCCGGCGGAATTGGCATCCACCGACGCGCGCGCCTGTTCCAGCCGGGCGCTGGCCGCCGCCAACGTCTGGTTGTTGGCCATAGCCCTCTGTTCCAGCGTATTGAGCTGTGGGTCGCCAAAAGCTTCCCACCACGTGCCCTTGGCACTCTGGTCCTTGGGGCTGCTGGCGCGCCACGGCGCTTCCACCTGCCAGGTCACCGGCAGGTCCAGCTGCGGCTTGGTATAGGTCGGTGCGGTACTGCAGCCGGCCAGGGCCAGGCCGAGGCCCCATGCCCAGTGGTGATTCCAGCGCGGGTTCTTGCGGGGCGAGCGGCTCACGGCGTGGCCTTCTTGGTCTCTGGCTTGTCGTCCTCGGCGGCGGCGAAGGACACCTCGTCCCCTTCGCTCAGCGAGTCGGGCGGGTTGAGCACCAGGCGTGCGTCATTGCCCAGGCCGTCCACCACTTCCACGCGTTCACCGAAATTGCGGCCCAGCTTGACCGGCTGCATGTGGACCTTGTTCTGCCCGCCGACGACGGCGACCATGGTGCCCTCGCCGCGGATGATCAGGGCGTTGTTCGGGATCGCCAGCCGGCGCGTGGCCACCAGCGGCAGCTCCACCTGCACGAAAGCGCCGGGCAGGAGCGTGCCGTCCTTGTTGGGCAGCGAAATCTCGACCTGCAGCGAGCGCGATGTGGCCTCGATCGACGCGGCGGTGCGCGCCACCTGGCCGCTGAATTTCTGGCCCTTCAGTTCGGCCTGGGTCACGACCACGCTTTGCCCGACTTTGATCAGCTGGGCATAGCTCTGCGGCACATTGACATACAGGCGCAGCGGGTCGGTCTGCGTCACGACAAACAGCGCGCGCGCAACGCCGCCGCCGGCGCCGGCGTCGATCAGGTCGCCGGTGTCCACATTGCGCCGGGTGATGACGCCGTCCGTGGGCGCCACCAACCGATTGAATCCCTGCAACTGGCTCAGGCGCTGCACATTGGCCTCGGCGGCGGCCAGGTTGGCCTGGGCCTGGTCGCTGGCGCTGCGTTTCTCGTCCAGTTCCTGCTGGGACACCACATCCTTCTTGCGCAAGGCGTCCCAGCGCGCCGCAGTGCTCTTGGCCAGGGCCAGGCCGGACTCGGCCTGCTGCCGTGCCGCGACGGCCTGCGACAGTTGCTGGTCGGTTTCGGGGGTTTCGATCTCGGCCAGCAGCTCACCGCGGCTGACGCGGCTACCGATGTCCTTGGTCCAGCGCTTCACGTAGCCGCCGGCGCGCGCGTAGATGGGGGACTGCACGAAGCCCTGCAGCGTGCCGGGCAGGGCCAGCGTCTGGTTGGCGTCATTGGGCTTGGCCAGGGTGGTCTTGACGTAGTTGCGGCTGCGTTCGGTGACGCCGGCCTGCAGCTCCTGCGCCTTGAGCATGCGGCTGACCACGGTGCGGGCGGCGCCTATGCCCAGCAGCACCAGTACCACGACGGCGGCGATCTTGGCGCGGCGTATCACTTGCCTGCGTTTGAGCAGGTCACCGGCGCTGTCCCCCTCCAGCGGGTGGACAGCCAATGGGGAGTGGCGTTCTTCAGACATGCTTCAATTCTCCAGGGGTGCTGCCACGGCGGAGACCGGCGCAGCCTGGCGTCGCGCTTTGCGATGCAGCAGGCGTTGGTGGACTTCCGCGTAGACGACCGGTACAAAAAACAGGGTGGAAACGGTGGCAAACAGCAGCCCGCCGATGACGGCGCGGCCCAGCGGCGCATTCTGTTCGGCGCCTTCGCCCAGGCCCAGCGCCATGGGGATCATGCCGATGATCATGGCCAGTGCCGTCATCAGCACCGGGCGTATGCGCGTGGCACCGGCTTCCAGTGCCGCATTCAGGGGCGTGATGCCCTCGTCGCGGCGCTGGCGCGCAAAGGCGACCACCAGAATGCTGTTGGCGGTGGCCACGCCCATGGTCATGATGGCGCCGGTCAGCGCCGGCACGCTCAGCGTGGTGCCGGTGATGAACAGCAGCCAGGCAATGCCGCCCAATGCGGCGGGCAGGGCGGTGATGATGATGGCCGCGTCTATCCACGACTGGAAGGTCACGACAATCAGCAGGTAGACCAGCACGATGGCCATGGCCAGCCCGACGCCCAGGCCGATGAAGGAGGCCTGCATGGTCTGCACCTGGCCGCGGATGGCCACCTGGTTGCCGCGCGGCAGCTTGGGCGCCATCTGGTCCACCAGCAGCTTGATCTGGCCGGCGATGTTGGCCAGGTCCGTGCCCTGCACGCCGACATAGACGTCCACCGCCGGCTGGATGTTGTAGCGCGACACGATGGGCAACTGGCGGCCGGTGCGGGCCTCCACCAGATTGCCCAGCAGCTGGTTCGGTGTCGTGGGCAGCGCTGCACCATTGGCGCCGCTATTGGCGCCCGGCGCGGCACCTATGGGGATGCTCAGCAGGGAATCGATCGAATCTACCTTGTACTGCGGCGACTGCACGACGATGTTGTAGACCACACCGTTCTTCGGGTTGAGCCAGAAGGCCGGAGCCGTCTGCGAGCTGCCGGACAGCGCGATCAGCACGTTCTGGCCGACGTTGGTGGCACCCAGGCCGAACTGCTGCAGGCGGGTGCGGTCCATTTTCAGGTCCACCACCGGGCCGTCCAGGCGCTGGTGCACATGGGCGTCCACGGCGCCGGGTATCTTGCGGATGGCCTTGACCAGCTCGGCAGCACGCGCGGCGTTGCCTTCCACATCGTTGCCGGTGAACTGCACGTCGATCGCCGCCGGCAGGCCGAAGTTCAGGATCTGCGTGGAGATGTCGGCGGGCTGGAAGAAGAACTCGATGTTGGGAAAGCGCTTGGGCAGCTCGGTGCGCAGCCGGTCGATGAAGCCTTCGGTGGGGCGGTGGCCTTCCTTCAGCGACATCAGGATCTCGCCGTCCATGGTGCCAATGGTGCCGGCATTGCTGTACGACAGGTTGATACCGCTGTTGGGCAGGCCGACGTTGTCCAGGATGGTTTCCAGCTGGTCTTCGGGCACCATTTCGCGGATGGCGGCCTCCACCGCGTCGGCCATGCGCGCGGTCTCCTCGATGCGGGTGCCGGTGGGCGCGCGCATGTGCAGGCGGATCTGGCCGGCGTCCACGCTGGGGAAGAAGTCGCGCCCCAGCACCGGGTACAGCAGGCAGGACAGCAGGCAGAAACCCAGGAACAGCAGCATGAACTGGCGCCGGTGCGACAGCGCCGCCGACAGGGCCAGCGTGTAGGCGCGGCGGACATGCTCGAACTGTGCGTCAAAGCCGCGGTACAGGCGCTGCAGCAGACTGGGCTTGGTGTCGGCCCGGGCGGCCTCATGCACGCCGCCCATCAGCAGCATGACCAGCGTGGGCACCAGCGAGCGCGACAGCAGGTAGGAGGCGATCATCGCAAACACCACCGCCTCGGCCAGCGGCACGAACAGGAAGCGCGCCACGCCCGACAGGAAGAACATGGGCACGAACACGATACAGATGCACAGCGTGGCGACAAAGGCGGCCGGCCCGATCTCGCCGGCGCCGACCTCGATGGCGTGGTTCAGGTCCTTGCCCAGGTGCAGGTGGCGTTCTATGTTTTCGATGGTGACGATGGCCTGGTCCACCAGGATGCCGACCGACAGCGCCAGGCCGCCCAGCGTCATCAGGTTCAGGGTTTCGCCCAGCGCGTACAGCACCAGGATGGAGGCCAGGATGGACAGTGGGATGGTCAGCGCAATGATCAGCGTGCTGCGCCAGTTGCCCAGGAACAAAAGCACCATCAGCGCGGTCAGGCCGGCGGCGATCATGGCCTCGGTCACCACGCCCATGACGGCGGCCTTGACGAACACCGACTGGTCGAACAGCGGCGTGACCTTGACGTCGGCCGGCAGCGACTGCACCGCACGCGGCAGCAGGGCCTTGACGTTGGCCACGATGTCCAGCGTGGACGCGCCGCCGTTCTTCAGCACCGAGATCAGCACCCCGCGCAGGCCGTCCTGGCGCACCACGTTGGTCTGCGGCTGGAAGCCGTCGCGCACATAGGCCACCTCGCGCAGGTAGGTGGTGGCGTTGTTGACCGTGCGTACCGGCAGGTCGTTGAGTTCGGACAGCACATCGGGCGAGCCGTTCATGCGCACCGTGTACTCGGTCTCGCCCATCTTGACGGTGCCCGACGGCAGGATCAGGTTCTGCGTGTTGACGGCGTTCACCACGTCCGCCGGCGTCATGCCGCGCGCCTGCAGCGCCTGCGTGTCCAGGTCCACGGAGATCACGCGCACCTTGCCGCCGTAGGGGAAGGGCGAGGCCACGCCCGGGACGGTGATGAGCTGTGGGCGCAGGCCGTTGACGGCGGCGTCAAACAGCGCGTTTTCCGGCAGCGTGGGGCTGGACAGCGCCAGCTGCATGACGGGAATGCTGGACGCGGAATATTTGATGACCAAGGGCGGCGTGATGCCCGGCGGCAGTTGCCGCACCTGGGTCTGTACCGAAGCCACCACCTGGGCGATGGCGGTCTGGATGTTGACGCCGGGCTGGAAGAATATCTTGATGATGCTGACACCGGCCAGCGACGTGGACTCGATGTGCTCGATGTCGCTGACCACCGTGGTCAGCCCGCGCTCGGTCTGGCCGGCGATGCGCTGCCCCATCTCCTGGGCCGGCAGGCCGTTGTAGTTCCAGATCACGCTGATCACCGGAATATTGATTTCCGGGAAGATGTCCGTGGCCATGTTCAGCAGGGCAAACGGCGTCGCCAGCACGATCAGCATCGCCATCACGATGAATGTGTAAGGGCGCTTGAGGGCCAGCTGAACCATGGACATGGATGGGTGCTCCGGATAGGCGGTCGAAATTAATGATAAGTGAGCCGGGTGACGCGCCGATGGAAGGATTCCTTGCGCGCTCGCCCGTCCCGCACCGTTGCTCCACGTGGCGCTATCGATGGTGGAGCATTGATGGCCCGCATGGCGTCAGTGGGCGCTGATGGCGTCGGTGGAGGTGCTGGACACCGGGCCGGAGCGGGGTGCCTGCCGGATCAACAGCAGCATGGGGATGGCCATCAGCGTGATGACCATCATGATGCGGAAGTCGTTGACGTAGGCCATCATCACCGCCTGGCGGTTGACCTCCAGGTTCAGTGCAGTAAGCCCTGCGCCCGAAGCCGGGTTGAGTGCCGACGGCAAGGCCTGCAGCACCGGGTTGGCGTAGCTGACGTCGGTGACCAACTGGGCATGGGCGCGGGCCGCGCCTTCGGTGAGCAGCGCCTGCACGATGGAAATGCCGACGCTGCTGCCGATGTTGCGCATCAGGCTGAAGATGGGCGTGCCGTCATTGCGCAGATGCGGTGCCAGCGTGGCGAAGGTGACGGCGCTCAGCGGCACGAAGGTGAAGCCTATGCCCACGCCCTGCACGAAGCCGGACACCGTGACCAGGGTGCTGTCCATGTCCAGCGTCATGTGCGTCATCTGGTACAGCGAGAAGGCCGTCAGCGCGAAGCCGCAGGCCATGATGGCGCGCAGGTCGATGCGGCTGACCAACCTGCCTACGACCATCATGGCCAGCATGGTGCCAATGCCGCGCGGCGCCATGACCTCGCCGGTGAAGATCACCGGGTAGCCCAGCAGGCCCTGCAAGAGCGCGGGCAGCAGCGCCATGGTGGCATAGAGGATCATGCCGACGATGAACGCGAACAGCGTGCCGGTGACGAAATTGCGGTCGCGCAGCAGGGCGCGGTTCAGGAAGGAGTCGCCGGTGGCGGTCCAGGTGTGCGCCACGAAATACGCCAGTGCGATCAGGCAGCCGGCCGCCTCCACGCAGATCTCGGTGGAGTTGAACCAGTCCAGCTGCTCACCGCGGTCCAGGAACAGCTGCAGCAGGCCGATCGCCAGGCTCAGCGCCGCCAGGCCGAACAGGTCCAGCCGCTCGCCATTGGGCTTGCTCTCCGGCAAATAGCGCGCAATGCCGTAGAAGGCCAGCACGCCCACAGGCAGGTTGATCAGGAACACCCAGCGCCAGTTGGCGTTTTCGGTCAGCCAGCCGCCCAGCATGGGCCCGAGGATGGGGCCGATCATGATGCCGGCGCCCCAGATGGCCATGGCCTGCCCGACCTTTTCCTTGGGGTTGATGTCCAACAGCACCGCCTGCGACAGCGGCACCAGCGCCGCGCCGAACAGGCCCTGCAGCAGCCGCGCCGCGACGATCTGCCACAGGTTCAGCGCCATGCCGCACAGCGCCGACGCCACAGTGAAGCCGACCACCGTGACCAGGAACACGCGCCGGCGCCCCCACTGGCCGCACAGCCAGCCGGTCAGCGGCGTGGCAATGGCAGCGGCCACGATATAGGAGGTCAGCACCCAACTGATCTGGTCCTGCGAGCTTTGCAGGCTGCCCTGCATGTGGGGCAGGGCGACGTTGGCGATGGTGGTGTCCAGCGCCTGCATGATGGTGGCCAGCATGATCGAGATGGTGATCATGCCGCGGTGGGGGTGGGTGTTCATCGCGCGGTCAGGTTCGAATGGATGTGGCGCAGCAGCTCCATCAGCTGTGCGCGTTGCGTGTCGTCCAGCCCCTCCAGCGCCTGGGCCTGCACCGTGTCGCTGATGGCGAAGGCCGCTTCCAGCTCCGCATGGGCCTGGGCTTGCAGCAGGACTTCATAGGCACGCCGGTCGGTGGCGCTGGCCTGGCGCCGGATCCAGCCGCCGGCTTCCAGCCGGTCGCACAGCGAGGTCACGCCCATGGCCGTCAGGTCCAGCCGCTCGGCCAGTTCGGACTGCTTCAGCGGCACGTCGCCCTGGTGCATGGACAGGATGTTGAGCAGGCGGCACTGGGCGCGCGACAGGCCCAGTTTTTCGCGCGAGAGCTGGTCGAAGCGGCGCCCGTACAGGCGGCCGACTTCATTGACCATGAAGCCGAAGCGCTGGCTGAGATTTCGTTTTGTCACCTGGCATATTGTAAATATGCTTACTAATGCCATGTGTCGCTGGCGTAAAGATGGCCAGCCTGTGCGGCAGGTGCCAGGGGCGGGCCCTGGCGAGGGTGGGTGACTTAGAGGTGCGAGAACACGTCACGCAGGTCCGGCTTGGCGGCGGCCGGCACCGTGCCTGGCTGGGGCAGGACCTTGGCCGAGGCGGTGCGCGGTGTCTTGCGGCGCTCGAAGAACTCGGTGGGCTTCTTGGCCTTGCTGGCTTCGAGCTTCTGCGCCCATTCTTCGGGTGCAGGCATGGTGGGGAAGGGGCAACCGCAGCTGGGCGAGAAGCTCCACAGCCATTCGTACTGGGAGTGGTCCGTGGTCGGGTCGTAGCGGTCCAGGCATTGGGTCAGCTGCTGCTGGAAGGCCATGGCATAGCGCAGCAGGTGGCCGCTCCATTTCTTGACGACCAGCTGCACCTGCAGGCGTTCGGTCATGTACTTGTCGGTGACCACGCGGACTTCGCAGCCCAGCCAGTCGGACGGCACGCCGGTGGCGCGCACCGTGTCCTTGAAGGCGACACGTACCAGTTCGCGCTCTATGTCACTGGTGGTCCTGCCGGACTGGACCGAGCTGGCCATGACGCTGTCGGTGGAAGATGGCCTGGAATCCTGGCTGCTGCGTTTGGGGAAATTGAACATGGCCTGTGTCCTGCGCTTCTACATCAATGTTTTGGTTACAACGATGGAGCCAAAGGTACGCTTCTACAGACCCTGTGTCTATCCCCCATTGGGGGGATATTGCAGGTAAATATATGTCGGTAGCGTGACATTTCAACGCCGCCGCAGGTCCCGGGTGAACGGGAATTCCTTGCTGCCCGGCACGTTGATGGTGGCCGGCGGCACCAGCAGCTTGCCGGGCGTGTGGCCCATGGCCGCAAAGCGCGACAGGCGCCGGCTTTCGGCTTCGTAGGAATTGACCGGGAAGCTCTCGTAGTTCAGACCGCCGGGGTGGGCCACGAAGTACTGGCAGCCGCCCAGGGAGCGTTTCATCCAGGTGTCCACGATGTCGAAGGTCAGTGGCGCATGCACGCCTATGCTGGGGTGCAGGCTGCTGGGCGGGTTCCAGGCCTTGTAGCGCACGGCAGCGACAAACTCGCCCACCGTGCCGGTGTTCTGCATCGGTAGCGCCTGGCCGTTGCAGGTCAGCACATAGCGGCTTTCGTTCATGCCGGTGACGCGCACCTCCATGCGCTCCAGCGAGGAGTCCACATAGCGTGCGGTACCGCCCGCCGTGCCTTCCTCGCCCATGACATGCCAGGGCTCCAGCGCGTTGCGCAGCGTGATCTCCATGCCGGCGGTTTGCACCGTGCCGACCATGGGGAAGCGGAACTCGTAGTGCGGCGCAAACCAGCTGGCGTCAAAGGCGTAGCCGGCCTGGTTCATCTCGGCGATGACGTCGTCGAAGTCCTGCTTGATGAAGGTGGGCAGCATGAAGCGGTCGTGCAGCTCGGTGCCCCAGCGCGTGGCCGGGGCCTTGTACGGCGTCTTCCAAAAGCGGGCCACCAGCGCGCGCAGCAGCAGTTGCTGCACGCTGCTCATGTGCGGGTGCGGCGGCATCTCGAAGGCGCGCAATTCCAGCAGGCCCAGGCGGCCGGTGGCCGAGTCGGGCGAGTACATCTTGTCGATGGAGAACTCGCTGCGGTGGGTGTTGCCGGTGGCGTCGATCAGGATGTTGCGCAGCGTGCGGTCCACCAGCCACGGCGGCATGCTCTGGCCGTAGATTTCGCGGTTGCGGTAGATCTGCTCGATGGCGATCTCCAGCTCGTACAACTGGTCGTTGCGCGCCTCGTCCACGCGCGGTGCCTGGCTGGTCGGGCCGACGAACATGCCGCTGAACAGGTAGCTCAAGGAAGGGTGGTTGTGCCAGAACAGCAGCAGGCTGGCCAGCATCTCGGGGCGGCGCAGGAAAGGGCTGTCCGCCGGCGTGGCGCCGCCCATCACGAAGTGGTTGCCGCCGCCGGTGCCGGTGTGGCGGCCGTCGGTCATGAACTTCTCCGCCGACAGGCGCGATTCGAAGGCGGCGTTGTACAGGAACTCGGTGTTGTAGACCAGCTCCTTCCAGTTCGTTACCGGGTGGATGTTGACTTCGATGACGCCAGGGTCCGGCGTGACCTGCAGCAGCTTGAGGCGCGGGTCGCGCGGCGGCGGATAGCCTTCCAGCACGATCTTGACCTTGAGTTCGGCGGCCGTGGCCTCCACGGCGGCGAGCAGGTCCAGGTAGTCTTCGAGCCGCTCCAGCGGCGGCATGAAGACGTAGATCACGCCGGACTTTTCACCCACGGCCTCGGCCTTGGGGCCGTTGGCGCGGCGCGGGTCGCGCACTTCCACGCACAGCGCGGTGCGCGTGACCCAGTGTGCCGACTCGTGGCGTGCCGGCACGCGCACGAAGTCCGCCGGTTCGGCCTGTTCCGCGCTCTGGGCATTGGCCGCCACGCGGCTGACCGACGGGCCGATGGACTGCTGGAACTTGCGTGCGGCTTCGGGCCGCAGCGCGCCGCCTGCCAGGTACGGCGTTGCGCTGTCCGGCGCCGTCGCAGCACGGGTCTTCACACCGGCCGCATAGCGGGCCGCCAGCGTGCTGTACGCGGGCAGCGCGCCACGCGGTGCGGATGGGTCCTGCTCCACCAGATAGGGATAGTCGCCCTGGCTGACCCAGGGCAGCGAGTCCAGCGGCAGGCGCAGGCCCATGGGTGAATCGCCGGGCATCAGGTACATGCGCTCGTCGCGGAAGAACCAGGGGCCGGTGGTCCAGGCCGGTCCGGCCAGGCTGGGGCCTTCGCCCGCCTTGACCGGCAGCACATAGCCGACCACGGTGTCCAGCTTCTGCGTGAAGACGCGGCGCAGGCGGGCACGCTCCATCTCGTCGTCCAGCCTGGAGTTGAACGGGTCCACATTGACCGGCAGGCGGCGTTCGCGCCACAGGTAGTACCAGGTGTCTTCGTAGCCGGCCTGGATGAACTTGTCCGTCAGGCCCAGCTTGGCGGCCAGCGTGCGGATGAAGTAGCCGGCGTGTTCGCCGGTGTAGTGTGTGGGGATGCGTTCGTCGGCAAACAGGCTGGGGTCGTTCCACACCTTCTGCTTGTCGGTGCGCCAGTAGATGTTCAGCGCCCAGCGCGGCAGCTGCTCGCCGGGGTACCACTTGCCTTGGCCGAAATGCAGGAAGCCGCCCTGGCCGTACTCTGCGCGCAGCTTGTGCACCAGCTCGGTGGCAAAGCCGCGCTTGGTCGGGCCCAGGGCCTCGGTGTTCCATTCGGGCGCGTCGCGGTCGTCGACGGCCACAAAGGTCGGCTCGCCGCCCATGGTCAGGCGCACGTCGCCCTGCAACAGCTCCTGGTCGACGGCTTCGCCCAGTTGCATCACCTCTGCCCATTGCTCGGGCGTGTAGGGTTTGGTGACGCGCGGCGATTCATAGATGCGCGTGACCTGCATGTGGTGTTCAAACTCCACCTCGCTCTTGTCCACGCCGCCTTCGATGGGCGCCGCACCCGAGGGCTGCGGCGTGCAGGCCAGCGGGATGTGGCCCTCACCGGCCAGCAGGCCGGAGGTGGCGTCCAGGCCGATCCAGCCGGCGCCGGGCAGGTAGACCTCGCACCAGGCGTGCAGGTCGGTGAAGTCCACGTCGGTGCCGCTGGGGCCGTCCAGCGATTTGACGTCGGGCTTGAGCTGTATCAGGTAGCCGGACACGAAGCGTGCCGCCAGTCCGCAGTTGCGCAGCAGCTGCACCAGGAGCCAGGCGGAGTCACGGCACGAGCCCGAGCCCAGCGTGAGCGTCTCTTCCGGCGTCTGCACACCGGGTTCCATGCGGATGGTGTAGTCCACGGACTTGTGCACCATGGTGTTGAGGTCCACCAGGAACAGCACGCTGCGGCGCTTGCTGCGGTCTATCTTGTCCAGGTAGGCCTTGACCCGCGGCGTCAGCGGGTCGGCGGCGAGATAGGGGGCCAGCTCCTGCTTGAGTTCGGGCGCGTAGGTGAAGGGGAATTCTTCGGCCTCGGGTTCCAGGAAGAAGTCGAAGGGGTTGTAGACCGCCATTTCGACCACCAGGTCCACGGTGACCTTGAATTCCGTGGTCTTCTCAGGGAACACCAGGCGCGCCTGGTAGTTGGCAAATGGGTCCTGCTGCCAGTTGATGAAGTGGGTGCTGGGTTCGATCTTCAGCGAGTAGGACAGCACCTTGCTGCGGCAGTGCGGCGCGGGGCGCAAGCGGATCACCTGGGGCCCGAGGTTGACCGGACGGTCGTACTTGTAGTGGGTGACGTGGTTCAGCGCTGCGTGGATGGACATAGGCTTTCTCGGGAGTGCTCCATGGGCATTAAAGCAAAAGCCGCGCCACGTTTTTGTGACGGTGGTCGGGTTAGCATGCTTTCCTATGCACGGCCCTGCACATTGGAATGCGGTCCGGGGGCAGACGCTTTTTCTGGCCCTGGGTGGCGCCGTGGCGGGCGTGGCCTTGCAATTGCAGCAGGCGGCGCTGTGGTCTTGGGCTATTTATGCATGCATTGCGGTTGCAGCCCTCCTGGTGATTGCGTGGATAGCTATAAAAAATGTAGCTTTCCGGGGGCGGCTTGCGTGGATGGCGCTGGCCGCCGCCGCGTTGGCCGGGGGCATGACCGGCCTGCGTTCCCTGGTGTTTCTGGACAGTGCCTTGGTGCCCGCGCTGGAGGGGCGTGACCTGGTGGTCCAGGGCGTGGTGTCCGACATGCCGCAGCGCAACGAGGCCGGGCTGCGCTTTCGCCTGCAGGTGGAGTCGGCCTGGCTTGACGGTGTAGCTACACCGCTGCCGCCGCGCATCGCCGTGGGCTGGTACGGCGGTGTCTACCCCACCGGGACGGAACGGGCCGGCCTGCAGCGCCAGCCGGATGCCGTGCAGGCCGGTGAGCGCTGGCGCATGACGCTGCGGCTGAAGGCGCCGCACGGCAGCCGCAATCCCCTGGGTTTTGACTACGAGCTGTGGCTATGGGAGCAGGGTGTGCAGGCCACAGCCTATGTGCGCGCCGGTGCGGATGACCCGGTGCCGCAGCGCCTGGCGCAAACCGGCTTGTACCCGATCGCGCTGGCGCGCCAGACGGTGCGCGACCGCATACTGGCGCAGGTCGCACCGCGCGCCAGTGCCGGCCTGATGGCTGCGCTGGTGGTGGGGGACCAGAACGCGATTGAGCGCGCCGACTGGAACGTGTTCCGCGCCACCGGCGTCGCGCATCTGATGAGCATCTCCGGTGTGCACATCACGATGTTCGCGTGGGCCGCGTCGCTGCTGTTGGGCGCCCTGTGGCGGCGCTCCCGCCGTCTGTGCCTGGGGTGGCCGGCACCGCAGGCGGCGCTGGTGGGCGGCGTGCTGCTGGCCACGGCCTATTCTGCGTTTGCCGGCTGGGGCGTGCCGGCACAGCGCACCTGCCTGATGCTGGCCACGGTGGCGCTGTTGCGCCTGAGCGGCACCCGCTGGCCGTGGCCGCAGGTGTGGATGCTGGCCTGCGCGGCGGTCGTGGCGCTGGACCCCTGGGCCTTGCTGCAGGCCGGCTTCTGGCTCAGCTTTGTCGCGGTGGGTGTGCTGTTTGCTACAGATTCAGGAGCTTCTCGCGCCCATTCCACGGGGGCTGCATCGCGAATTTTCCATATGGCACGGGAGCAATGGGTGATCACCGTGGCGCTGACGCCGCTGACCCTGCTGCTGTTCGGGCAGGTCTCCGTCGTCGGCTTGCTGGCCAATGCCGTGGCCATCCCCTGGGTCACGCTGGTGGTGACGCCACTGTCCCTGCTGGGTGTGGCCGTCCCCGGGGTGTGGGACCTGGCCGCCGGTGCCGTGGGCTGGCTGCTGGCCGGGCTGCAAGGGCTGGCGGCGCTCCCCTGGGCCACCTGGTCGGTGGCGGTGCCACCGGTGTGGGTGGGTGCGGCCGGCGTGCTGGGCGGTCTGGTGCTGGCCTACCCCTGGCCCTGGCCTTTGCGGGGGCTGGGCCTGCCGCTGTTGCTGCCGGTGTTCCTGTGGCAGGCGCCGCTGCCGCCCCCGGGACAGTTTGAATTGCTGGCGGCGGACATCGGGCAGGGCAATGCGGTGCTGCTGCGCACCGCTACGCATGCGCTGCTGTATGACGCGGGGCCGCGCTACAGCCTGGAGAGTGATGCAGGCGAGCGGGTGCTGGTGCCGCTATTGCAGGCGTTGCACACCCGGCTGGACCGCGTCGTGCTGAGCCACCGCGACACCGACCACGTGGGCGGTGCTGCAGCGGTGCTGGGCATGCAGTCGCAGGCCGACCTGCTGAGCTCCATCGCGACGGAGCACCCGTTGCAGGCGCTGCGGCCCGTGCAACATTGCATGGCCGGGCAGGCCTGGCGCTGGGACGGCGTGGACTTTGCAGTGCTGCATCCCCAGGCGGGCGACTATGACCGAGCGGCCAAACCCAACGCCCTGTCCTGCGTGCTGCGCGTCTCCAATGGCGCGCGCACTGCGCTCTTGGTGGGGGACATCGAGCAGCCGCAGGAATGGCGGCTGGTGGCGGACAGCCGCGCGCAGCTCAAGGCGGACGTGCTGCTGGTGCCGCACCACGGCAGCAAGACGTCCAGCAGCGCGGAGTTCCTGGACGCGGTGGCGCCGCAGTTTGCGCTGGTGCAGGCGGGCTACCGCAACCGCTTTGGCCATCCGGCCGCCCCCGTGCTGCAGCGCTATGGCGAGCGGCAGATTGTGGTGCACGACTCTCCCCACTGTGGTGCAATGGTCTGGCAGTCGTGGAATCCCCAAAATGTGGCATGCGTGCGGGAGGATGGCCTGCGTTACTGGCATCATCATGTGCCATAGTGGTGCGTCCATTTGTTGGTCCAAAGTTTGCTTAGAGAGTCCATCAGAGAGGTCCTTATGCGGAAATTCGACGAGATGTACACCCAGCTCCCCTACGAGTTTTTCACCAAGGGGGCGCAGATACGAGACCACTACAAGATCTACGACGCCTGGCTGGCCAAGCAACCCGGCGACATGATGGCCAAGCGCCGTGAAGAGGCAGAGATGATCTTCCGCCGTGTCGGCATCACCTTCGCGGTGTACGGCGAGAAGGACGAAACCGGCGCCGGCACCGAGCGCCTGATCCCGTTTGACCTGATTCCCCGCATCATCCCCGCGCACGAGTGGTCCAGCATGGAAAAGGGCCTGGTGCAGCGTGTCACGGCGCTGAACCGCTTCATCCACGACGTCTACCACGAGCAGGAGATCATCAAGGCTGGCGTGGTGCCGCGCGACCAGATCGAGAACAACGCCCAGTTCCGCCCCGAGATGGTCGGCGTCGATGTGCCGCACCAGATCTACTCGCACATCAGCGGCATCGACATCGTGCGCGCGCCCGACGCGCAGGGCAATGGCGAGTACTACGTGCTGGAAGACAACCTGCGCGTGCCCAGCGGCGTGAGCTACATGCTGGAAGACCGCAAGATGATGATGCGCCTGTTCCCCGACCTGTTCAGCGCGCACCGCGTCGCGCCCATCGCGCATTACCCCGACTTGCTGCTGGAGACCCTGCGCGACAGCAGCCCCGACACCATTGCCGACCCGACCGTGGTCGTGCTGACGCCCGGCATGTACAACAGCGCCTACTTCGAGCATGCCTTCCTGGCGCAGCAGATGGGCGTGGAGCTGGTCGAAGGGCAGGACCTGTTCGTCAAGGACAAGTTCGTGTACATGCGCACCACGCGCGGCCCGCGCCGCGTGGACGTGATCTACCGCCGCGTCGACGACGATTTCCTGGACCCCACGGTGTTCCGCCCCACGTCCACGCTGGGCTGCGCCGGCCTGCTGGACGCCTACCGCGCCGGCAACGTGACCATCTGCAACGCCGTGGGCACCGGCGTGGCCGACGACAAGTCGATCTACCCCTACGTGCCCAAGATGATCGAGTTCTACCTGGGCGAGAAACCCATCCTCAACAACGTGCCCACCTACATGTGCCGCAACAAGGAGGACCTGGCCTACACGCTGGCCAACCTCAAGGACCTGGTGGTCAAGGAAGTGCACGGCGCCGGCGGCTACGGCATGCTGGTCGGCCCGGCCGCCACCAAGGCCGAGATCGAGGATTTCCGCAAGGCGGTAGAGGCCAACCCCAGCGGCTACATCGCGCAGCCCACGTTGAGCCTGTCGAGCTGCCCGACCTTTGTCGAGAGCGGCATCGCGCCGCGCCA
>JACXTT010001321.1_pt1 | contig 41645 bp, 34 predicted proteins | sample 9270951 | NCBI WGS metagenome assembly JACXTT01 (sample SAMN15532306, study PRJNA645909) | rock metagenome | isolation source: weathered quartz diorite | place: Puerto Rico | collected 2017-06-21
TTCAGCCTTGGAGTTGCCGCATGATCGACGCAAAGTCTGCCACTTCCCAATGCTCTGCGAGTTGCCCGTTTTTGATTCGTAGAGCTGAAAAGCCATCGCATCGATCGTCTTGCCAGTGGCTTTCAGGCCGGCGAAATCGCCCTGGTGCGTGCCGCGGACACTGTTCAGGACAGCGACCCGATCGCCCTCGGCTACAATGGCGAAAATCGGCAGCCGTAGATTCGCAAAGGTGGAACGAAGCCCAGTGAAGTACTGCTTGAGGGTCTTGCGTCCTGGGCTCTGCCCGGCCAGGTGATCGTCGTAATCCTCCGCAACGATCTCATCGAAGACCTGGAAGTCACCGCTCTCGATGGCGGCGAAGAAACGCTGTACGAGCGCTTTGTTCTTTTCAATATTTGACGACATTTTGGCCCTCCGTCGTGCAGGTGTGGCTCGGTCAATGAATGGAAGGGGACGCATCCCGGAGCTTCGCGATTGCCCTTCACCGGCAGCGTCTCGAACGTGATAGGGGTCTCGCTCTTCTTCAGGCGTCGCGAGACCCCTTTCGACATTCACTCCAACAGCTACGCCTTTTTCGCTTGGTGCTGAGTTCCCAACAACTGAAATTCCCAGGCGAGGCCAGTGCCGATGTTGCCGCCGTGCCGGAACATGATTTCTCCGATACCGGCGATCGTCTTCTCCCGTGCCCAGTCGCGTTGCAGCTCGCTTGCGAACCCGATCCAGGTGAGCGGCGCCGCTCCCGCCTGCACCATGCGCTGCACGGCCCTCTCGTGCGCTTCGACGCTGACACCGCCTGAGGCGTCGGTAACGATGTACACCTCATAGCCGTCGGCGAGAGCGCTCAATACCGGAAATGCCAGACAGATCTCGGTCCACAGCGCGGCGATGACGAGCTTTTTGCGTCCGATCTTCTTGACCTCCTTGACGACGCGCTCGTCCTCCCAAGTGTTGAGGGTCGTGCGATTGATTGTCTTTTGATCGGGGAAGACGTCCTGAACGTCTTTAAGAAGGAGGCCGCCCCGCTCTTCAAGGACTGTCGTCAAGATCGTCGGCACGCCAAAAAGTTTGGCTGTCTTGGCAAGCCCGACCACATTGTTGACCAACAGTGTGCCGTCGTGGCTCTGCACGCCGGCGAATTGAAGCGGCTGGTGGTCGATGAGTATCATCGCGCAGTTGTCTGGCGCGAGCAGGTTATTCACTCCGGTGTACCAGTTGGATGACATGGCTGTTTCTCCTTAAAATGGACATTCACTTCACAAAACCGAGCTCGTCAGCCATCGCCGATTCGAGCAAAACGGCTTCCCCGCATAGCTAGCCTGATGGCGAGCAGAGTCAAGAGCATCAAGCAGACTCCGTCTCTCACGGTTCGTAGCAGGTGGTTTCGTCGTGCCGCGGCGCGGGCCTTAGGCTGAGAATGCGTTAAGCAACCCCGAAGCCATTTGCAGGAATGGCCTGGGCGTCACGGCGAACTCATGCAAACCAAGGCAGTTGCGCGCTTTGGCCGATATTGACAGAGTCCTGTTCGTTATCGAATCGACTGACTGGGAATACGCACCCTGTTTACAGATGCGCAAGATTGCGGTTTGTCTAAAGGCTCAGGCTTCTATGCCGTATTTTTCGAGCCGCACGTATAGCTGCGTGCGTGTCAAGCCAAGTCGCTTGGCCGCCTTCGATTTGTTGCCCTTGCACTCTAGCAGGACCCTCTGAATGGTCTCCCTCTCCATGACGGTCAGATCTGTAGAACTCGGGTTATGAGCAGGGGCCGTAGCCGGGGTCTCCAGTGCAAGATGATCGATGTCGATGAGACCGCCTTCACTCAGGATCGCCGCGCGTTCCAAGACATTCCGTAATTCCCGCACGTTGCCGGGCCAATGGTGGGCGAGGAGCGCGTCCTTGGCGCGCCGCGTCAGCCCCGCAGGCGGCCGGCCGAATGATTTACCGAATTCATCCAGGAAGGCTGCGGCAAACAGCAATATGTCATCGGTCCGGTCCCGCAACGACGGCAGTCGTATGTCAAACACGCTGAGCCGGTAATAAAGGTCCTGACGAAAGTCCCCGCGCTCCATCGCCTGCTTCAGGTCGCGGTTCGTCGCCGCCACGACGCGGATGTTCGCCTTCTGGATGCGGGTTCCGCCGAGGCGGCGAAATTCACGCTCCTGGAGTACGCGCAGAAACTTTGCCTGGGCGGACGGAGTCATCTCCGTGACTTCATCGAGAAAGAGAACGCCTCCTTGGGCAAGTTCAATCTGTCCGGGCTTGGACTCATGCGCGCCCGTGAATGCTCCGCGCTCGTAGCCGAAAAGCTCCGATTCGAGCAGTTGCTCGGGCAACGCGGCGCAATTGACGGCCAAGAACGGCCCATCCTTCCGTGGTGACCCGCGATGAATGAAACGCGCGACGACTTCCTTGCCGGTTCCGGATTCGCCGGTGAGCAAGACTGTTGTTTCGGTCGCTGCTACCTGCGCAGCCCGCTTCAGCGCTGTCTTCCATTCAGCCGATTGACCGATCACCCGCCCATAGCCGGTCTTCGCGTTGAGCTCTTCCACAAGCGATCTCACTCGCAGTTCCAGCCGTTCGGCCCTGGTCCGCTCTTCTGCAACCTGGCGTGCCGACTCCGCGAGTTGTTGATGAGAGACGGCGAGGCCAATACAGTCGGCGACGCTCCGCGCCACAGGCAAGTCCCGCAGGCTGAATGCGTATGGGCGCTTCGACCAAAAATGAAGAGCCAGAGCATGATGTCGGGTCGAAGTGTGCGCCGCCAAAACCGACCTGTAGCCCGCGGCGAGCATCTGCGTCTGGAAATCGGCTGGTTCGGTCACCGGAAGGTATTCGGTTGTCAGATCTCCAATCAGCTTGACGCCTGCGGCAACGGCTTGGTGAAGGTCGGTGACCTTCAGCTTGAGATGCTCAAACGGAACGGCTTCGTCTTGTGTAGCGGCGTGACAATGGAAATGTTCCGGGTCATCGCCGAACGTCAAAGCCAATCGATCGTGAGGCAACACGGTCGCTACGATCTCGGACACGCGCGGAAACACCTCCCGGATGTCGAGCACATCGGCCAGGGTGTTGATCAGATCTTCCGACATCCTCGACACGGCGTGGTCTCGCAAGAGAACCGACGAGAGGTACGCAGCGAGAATCGTTGCTTTTGAAAGCGCATCGTCGCCGTAGGCATCCGGATGGCGCGCCAGCAGCGTCAAGAAACCTCCCACGCCGTAGGTCACCCTCAGGGGAATGTGCACCCCCGACGCAAATCCGTGCGCGCGGGCTTCGTCCTCGTTCATCAGCCGCACAACATCTGTCTCGCCCGGCGTGTCGAACTTCTCGACGGTCGGATTGTTGCCTTGAATGCTTAGAAACAGCAATCCGCGGTGCTTGCCGCACGGCCAGAGCGCCAGCATGGCCTCGTCATGGGGAACGAGCAACGCGGCAAGCGCACTCAGTCTTCGAAATTCCTCTGGTGTCAACATGCCTGCCAACTTCTTCGGATCGAGCTTAGCAATTTGCACGATCGCGCCTTGGCGCCATGGCCTCCGCGGGGCGGGACTGAACGCATCATTTGGGGCAAGACTCGTCCTCCCCGCCTTTACCCAGCTTCCTAAGGAGATGCAGTAACATCAGGCTTCCTCCTTCGAGAGAACAGCCGCGACCTCCTCCATTAAAGGTCCTGGTGATGAGCGCCCGGCCTTTTGCTGTCAGCTCAACCAGGCGAACGCGCCGGTCGTCGGTATTGCGCCGCTTCACAAGCGCCTTTTTCACCAGCCGGTCCACCGCGACGCTGATCGACCCCGGCGTGAGCCATACTTTGTGGCCAATCGTGTTGACGGGCAGGGGGCCTTTGTGAAGCAGCACTTCGAGTACACGAAAATCGGAGTCGCCGAGGCCGGTCCGGCTCGGCTTGATGCTCTCTTCCGCGTGGGCGGCCAAAGCGTGAAAGGCTTTAGCGAGTACCAACCAAACATGAACTCCTGACGTGTCCTGCATTTTGCGTGCATCCTTTCGGAACCGTTCGGCATCAAGAACTATTGACGCCTAATATATTGATATCAATATATCTCACATTGGAGTCGAAAGGAAAGATTATGACAACGACAACTGCATCGCTGGGCGCCGCCGGCAAAGGCCGCACTATCACTCTCTGGATTCTCTCCGGAATGGCCACCCTGGCATTTCTAGGGGCTGGCGGGGCCAAGCTTGCCGGCGCTACGGCGATGGTGGAAGTGTTCGAGAAGGTCGGGCTCGGCCAGTGGTTCCGCTATCTCACCGGTCTTCTGGAAGTTGCGGGCGGCATCGCCTTGCTGATACCCCGCACCGCCTTCCATGCGGCGATTCTGCTTGCCGTCGTGATGGCGGGCGCGACAACGGCACATTTGACTGTGCTCGGCGGCTCGTCTGCCGCGCCGGTCATTCTTCTCATCCTCACCGGGACGATCGCCTATCTACGAAAGCCCTAATCACAAACCAGCAAAGGAACGAACATGACCATCATCTCTGTAATCGTCGGCAGCACCCGTCAGGGCCGGTTTTCCGAGAAGCCCGCACAGTGGATTCTTCAGCACCTCCAGAAACGCAATGGCGTTGAAGCGAGGTTGCTCAACCTGCGCGACTTTTCCATGCCTTTCTTCGACCAGCCTGTGCCGCCCGCGATGCCGGGCCGCGCGCCCTGCGAGAATGATGCCGTCAAACGCTGGACCGGCGAAATAGCCGCATCAGACGCGTTTGTCTTTTCCACGCCGGAATACAACCACGGCCTTCCGCCGTGCTAAAGAACGCGATTGACTGGGTTTCTCCGGAGTTGGGCCGCAAGGCGGCCGCTTTCGTAAGCTACGGCAGCGCCATGGGGGTGCGCAGCGTGCGGCAGCTCCGGCAAATCATGGTCGAGCTTCAGATCGCCCCGATTCGCTCGTCCGTTCACATTCCCGGTGCGACCTTGTGGGCCCACTTCACGGGTGGCGACGTCGACAAAGGACTCGCGGAACTCGATGCGCCGGCCCAGGCGATGATCGAAGATTTGCTTTGGTGGACGACAGCGCTGAAGGCGGCCCGCGAAGCGTAGCAACAGAACTGAGAAAGGCCAAAACCATGTCGAAAATCAAAACACCCGGCAAGGCCGCCAGCGGTCCGCCGACAGCGGCACCTACGACGCGAAGCGCTCCTTCCCGGATCGCCAAACGGACCCGTGGGCAAAGTCAAGGGCCGATCACGCGCCCGATGTCACCGTCCGACTTCGGCCGCCTTTTGAAGCCCTTCGTATTTCTTGGTCTCATCGACGATCACGGGAAACCATTCTCTGGTTTCGGGCTCCATCCGAACTCCGGCATCGCGACGGTTACCTACATTGCGGAGGGCGGCGTCAGATACGAAGACACGAACGGAGCGACGGGCCTGTTGCCTGCGGGCGGCCTTGAATGGATGCGCGCTGGCGGCGGGGCCTGGCATGGCGGCGGCGCCGGCGAACCGGGGCGGACACGTGGCTTCCAGCTTTGGGTCGCACTGCCGCCCGAGCATGAACTGGGGCCATCCGAAAGCGTCTATCTGGCGCCGGACGAGATTCCTGCCGATGGACCTGCGCGCATCCTTCTCGGCAGCTATGGAACCGGCGCAAGTTCGATCCGAACGCTTTCACCCATGAATTACCTCGCGGTACGTTTGAAGGCCGGTCAGACCTGGACCTATCAACCTCCTGCCGGGCACACGGTGCTCTGGACGGCAATCGCGATGGGCGCTGTACTGGTCCCGGACGAGTTGCAGGAGGGCGAACTGGTGGCCTTCCGGCCGTCTAACGACGCGATCGAATTCGAGGCCCGATCCGAGACTGAGTTCGTAATAGGCTCGGCTGTGCCGCATAATTACGACCTCGTCCTTGGCTCTCACTCCGTGCATACGAGTGACAGGGCGCTTCGCGAAGGCGAGGACCGGATTTCGGAGATTCGGAGGGACCTAATTCGACAGGGCAGGCTTTGAACGAACCGAGAGCCACCCATTGACGTCGGCTACCTAGTCGGAAATTTCACTGGCTTGGCCGCGCCGGGCTTTCAACTGTTCAAGTCAAGTCTGGGTGATCGAAGACCCGTTCCCGCAATGGCGGGATGTCCCATCCGTCCGCTTGGCACATCCAGCAGCCGCAAGGGCGGCAGTGGGTTTAAGCGTTCACGCCTACGTCGCGCGGATCGAGGGACTCCGTCCTGCGTCCGGAAGGTTCTTTGGTGCGACCGCAGACCGGCTCGTAGGTAGGATTACTACTCCGCCTGTTGCATCGCGGAGTTTCAACCCAGGATAAACAGCTTCGGTCTTTCGTAGTGCAGCCTTGGCTTTCCGTTTAAAGTCCCGGTGGTCTGAATAGTCTGAGCCGAACGGAGCAGACGGGCTGATCCAAGGGATGAATTGCTTCCTCCCCTTTCGCGCAACCGAGTTCGATTTGTGCGTTGCCCACGCGTAGAGATCCAAACCAAGGTGAATGGGTCGCGACGGCGCAATCGCGCTATGGATCAGCCAGGTACTGTGGCCCACTTCCGTGACCTGTTCGCGACTCCTTCGTCCAAGGCAAAAGACTCGTACGGTTGCAAGAACGCAAAGTGAGGCATCATGGCGGCGATTACTAAAAGCCCAGCGGTCATCCTGACGAGCGTGCTGCTCACGTTGTTGAGTTCATTTCTGGAAAACAAAGCGATGGGCGCCGATTGGCCATGTTTTCGCGGATCGAATCACGATGGAATCTCAACCGAGCCGATCTCCTGGCCCAAAAACGGACCTAAACAAGTTTGGAAGATCAATGTCGGAATTGGTCATTCCGCGGTAAGCGTGGCCGGTGACCGCGCATACACGATGGGCAACGCCGACGCGACCGACACTGTTTACTCCATCGAAGCCGCCACTGGTAAGATCGCCTGGAAGTACTCATACCCCTGCAATGAGAAAGTCGGCATCAAGGACTATGACGGACCGTTTGCAACTCCTACCGTGGCCGACGGCGTGGTGTACGCGATTAGCCGCAAGGGAGATGTTCTTGCCCTCAACGCAAAGAGCGGAAAGCTAGTTTGGGGCCGCAATATCGTTCAGGACGATGGCGTCAAGACGCCAAGATTCGGCGGACTTGCTGGCTCTCCTTTAGTGTGGGGTGACAAGCTGGTCCTCAACGCCAGTTCCGGAGGCATGGCTCTGGACCTCAAAACCGGCAAGACGCTGTGGAAGTCGGGTAGCGGCAGCGGCGCCTACGCGACGCCCGTGCCACTACGAATTGGACGTAAAGATTATCTGGCGATCCACTCAACGAGAGAATTAACTATTGTCGATGCGGCCGACGGTAAAGAAATATGGACCACGCCCCGGCGTCAGCCGATCGGGGTCAACGCACCGGACCCGGTGATTGATGGAACAAAGGTATTTGTCACAGCGGGACGAGGATTTGGGGGAGCGCTGTTTGACGTTGCAGGCGACGACACCAAAGCGATTTGGGACCAGGAAGGCTTGTCCAGCCACTGGCACACGAGCGTGCTCCTAAACGGGTTTCTATTCGGTCCCAACGGCAACAACTCCGAAGGAGCTGGACATTCACCCACTTCGCTGCGTTGCGTGGATTGGAAGACGGGTGATATCAGGTGGTCTGAGCCAAAGCTGGGATTCAACGGGCTAATCGCGGCCGGCGGCAAACTGCTGATCCTCACCGAAACTGGAAATCTGGTTTTAGCGGAAGCATCGCCAGCCGGCTACATGGAATTGGGCTCGACGCACGTGATCGAGGAGAGGGCGTTTACAGCGCCCATCTACGCCAATGGGCGCGTCTATGTCCGGAACACCAAGGGCGATGTAGTTTGCCTGGACATCCGCCAGCATTAATCCCGCGACGTTTTGCGAGACAATCACTCCATGCTCCAATTTGATCGCGCCTTTCGTTCGCGCAGGGATGTGTTGCGCCTCGCCACGGGGGCGGCCGCTGCTGGCGGGTTCTTGCCGCTGTTGCTGCAGGGCGCTCCAGGGACCGTCTCGGCCGCGCAGGTTGTCGAGCGCATCAAGGAAAACGTCGGCGTCCCCTGGCGGAGCCAGACCGTGGACCGCATCGTAGCCGGTGATCCGGACGTGCGGGTTCGCGGCGTCGCGACCACCATGATGGCGACCTTCGAGGTCCTCAAACGCGCCTCCGCCGCAGGCCGGAACATGGTGATCACACACGAACCGACGTATTACGGCCATCAGGACACGGTCGATCAGTTGACCACGGACGCCACCTATCGCGCCAAGGCCGACTTCATTCGCGCCAATCAGATGGCGGTGTTTCGCTTTCACGACCATTGGCATGCGCACAAGCCGGACGGCATTGCCACGGGCATGGCTCGCGAACTCGGCTGGGAGAAGTTTGCAAGCTCCGACAATCCGCGCATGTTTCAACTGAATCCCCCGATGACTTTGTCCGAAGCCGCAAAACATATTGCATCCCGCCTCGCTGCGAAGACCGTGCGGGTGACCGGCGACCCCAAGCTTTCGGTGCGCAACTGCTTGGCAAGTTGGGGTTACACGAGCCAGTTTCCGGGCATTCCGCAGTTTGGCAAGGACGACATCGACCTGATGATCATCGGCGAGGCGCGCGAATGGGAAGTCGTCGAGTACGCGCAGGATGCAATCACGGTGGGGGCGAGAAAAGGACTCATCGTCATCGGACACGTCGCGTCCGAACAGGCGGGCATGAAGTATTGCGCGGAATGGCTCAAGCCGTTCCTTCCCGAGGTCCCAGTCGAATTCATTGCCTCCGCCGAACCGTTCTGGAAGTTGTGACGCCTTTACGAATCGAGGACGAGCAGAACCTCAACCATCATCCCGGCTTGCAACCTCTCCCGCTGCCGGACCCCAGCCTTGACCGGCAGCACATAGGCATCCAGCTTTCGGGCCGGGAAAATCGATGTCCTCCAGCGCGTCTCGCCGATCGTCGCAGTCACCTTTACCGTTCCGTGCGCTCTACCCGTTGCTCCAGTGGATTGTAAGGAGGAGGAGTCCTTGACCTGCTTCGACAAGTTGCGCGGCAAGGTAATGAAGTGCCAACTCCCAGCGGCGCTTCCCTCATAAAGCCAGAGCCTCGCGCGGAACGTAAGCTCGTGAATCACTCCCTCAGACTACACCGGCAAGATTGCTAGTCGTGTCGCAACGCGATGATCGGGTCGATTGCGGCGGCCCTGCGAGCGGGCAGCAGACAAGCGGCGACTGCCACAATGGCGAACACCGTCGTCGCGAGGCTTATCACAGCGGGGTCCACCGGACGAATTCCGAAGAGCAACGTTCCGGCGAGCCTGAGTAGTGCAAGCGAGCCAGCCAGCCCAACCAGAAGGCCGCCGCCAATGACGCCGGCGAGATCTTTCATGAGAAGAGTGTAGATCGGCAACCGGCGCGCGCCGAAAGCGGTGCGGATCCCGATCTCCCGGGTCCGAAGCGTCACTGAATAGCTGAGCAGGCCGAATAGGCCAACTGCTGCGAGAATGAGTCCAAGGAATGCAAACGCTCCGCCTATCGAGGCGAGAAGGCGTTCCTTCACGAGAGTGCGGCCCATCATCAGATTCAACGTCGTGACGTCCCGCACCCGGACCTCAGCGTCCAATGTCTGCGCCTCGCGTTGCACCATCTTCGCCACCGAACCCGGATCGAGATCCGAACGCACGTACAAGGTGAAAGCCCGCGGCGGCTTCATCGGCATGTATGCGATCGGTTCGGAGCCGTTACGCAAGCTGCCAAAAAGCGAATTGGACGCAAGGCCGACAATCCGATGACGAACGCCGTCATCGCGCAGGAACTCGCGGCCGGCAACCTCTTCCATCTCGAAGTATCGCTTTGCGAATGCGCGATTGACGATGGTCGGCACGGGCTCATTGTCGTTATCCTCGAGTGCGAAATCACGCCCGCCGAGCAGGGGGTGCGGAGCGTCGCGAAATAGCCGGGCGAGACCCGGTAGAAGGTTTCTTCCTGCTCTGATAGCGCCTTGCCGGGAAGCGCGACTCGCTGGGCGCGGCGGCCTCCGGACAAGAGTGGCATCCACGCCGTGGCCGCGCTCTTCACCTGCGGCAGCGCGTTCGTGCGCGCCTGTAGTTGTTGCAGCAGGGTCAACTGACGGTTTCGTTCCGTCGTATTCGTCATGGTCAAGACCGTTACTCCCGTAGGGTCAAATCCGGTAGGGGCCGATTCGAGATTGCGAAGGCTCAAGAGGAATCCAGAGCCACCGGCGATCAGGCAAAATGCAAAGGCGATCTGCACTCCAACAAACAGGCGGCCCATGCGAAGCCGGCCGGTCAGCCCGGCGCCGCCATGGCGGATTGCGTCGATCGGGCTGCTGGAACCAGTAGCCTGCCAAGCTGGCAACACTCCGAACAGCAAGGCGCAAACGCCGCAGATTCCGGCGCAGAACAGCAACACTTCTGCGTTTGTCTGCAGGTCGAGACGCACCGGATTGACATCCGAAGAGACCATTGCCACTAACGCGGGCGCTGCGATGTTGGCCAATTCCCATCCGGCTAACCCGGCCAGCAAGGCAATCAAAAGGCTTTCTGTGAAAAGCTGACGCACCAGGCGAGTCCGGCGAGCGCCGAGCGAAATGCGAAGGGCCATTTCCGCCGCCCTGGCCGTGGAACGGGCAAGGCTCGCGACGTTCGCACAGGCAATCAGCAGGATGCAGGCCGCCACGGCAAGCAGGATCCACAGAGGGCGTGAAAAGTCTCGCCGGAACCCGGATACGCCGTTCGACGCGGAGCGCGCGAGCAGTTTGGCCTCCAGGAAATGCTTCTGGATGGCGGACGGTTTATCCGCGATGGCGCCCGCCCTGAGCCGTTGATGATTCTGGAATGTAGCTTGCAGGGAATCGACGGCCCGCTCCCGTTGGACTCCTTGCGCGAGACGGCCCAGGATATGGAACAAGCGGACGTCCGGGTTGCCGAAGATGGCCGGGTCCATCAGCGTGACCGGGATCCAGATGTCGACGAACCTGCCGGGTTCAGGGCCCGAGTAGCCTTTCTGCGCGACGCCGAGGATGGTATAGGTTCTGCCGTCGACGGTGAACCTCTGCCCCAACACCGATGCCGAAGCTCCAAACCGCCGGCTCCAATACTCATGGCTCAACACCACAACGGCCCGTGGCGAAGGATAGAAATCCTCGCTGCGCGACGTGAGCTGCCCCAGCGCCGCGCGGGAAACGCCCATGACTTCGAAGCTGTCGGGCGAGACGTCTTGCTCGGTGACCTGTTCGTAGGGCGCTTCATCTCCCGATGCTTGCGCTTCCACCCGGTTGGGTGCGCCAAAGAGGGCGAGGCGCGCGGAATCACCGGCCGCGGCGCGAAGTTGTTCGTAGAGCGCAAAACTGAACGTGTCCGAGTCGTCGTCCCCGCCGCTTGTGGTGGCGGACAATGTGAACAGGCGTTCGGGTTGCGGAACGGGCAACGGACGCAGTAATGCCGCGTCCAGGACTGCATAGATGGCAGTATTGGCCCCAATCGCGAAACCAAGAGAGAGTACTGCTGTCAACGTGAATGTCGGATTGCGCAGCATTCCTCGCCAGGCGTAACGAACGTCTTGGATGGCGCCCTCGATGCCGGGCCACAATCGCTGTTCCCGGCTTTGTTCGCGCAGATTGGTGACATTGCCGAAGTGCAGTGTCGCCCGGCGTTGCGCTTCGGACGGCGTCAAGCCAAGGTTCCGCAGATCGGCGGCGCGCCGGTCGAGATGGTCTTGCATTTCGTCCGCCAGATCTCGATCCAGCCGCTTCGGATGCATTGCATTGATGAGTCGCGAAAGCCAGGACATGATGGTGTGTTTGCTCCGGTTTATTTATGCGTGGCGCAGCACGCGGGCGACGCCGGCCGAAAAGTTCGTCCAACGCTCGGTTTCAACGGCCAACTGCTTTTTGCCAGCCTTGCTAATCGAGTAGATTCGCGCCCGCCGCTTGTTTTCGGTGACGGTCCACTCGGCTGCGATCCAGCCGCTCTCTTCCATCCGATGGAGGGCTGGATAGAGTGAGCCTTCCTCCACGCGGAGAGCGTCTTCGGAAAGTTCCTGGATGGCGTTGGCGATGCCATAGCCGTGCGATTTCCCGCGGCGGTCGAGGATTGTGAGGATCAAAACGTCCAAGGCGGTTTGGGCGGATTTCGCGTTTGCCATTGGGGTAGCTCGCTAGGGTAGTGATCTGATTAAATCACGCGAGGCGCACGGGAGTCAATGGAAATTTTGGCGTAATAAAGCAGTTCGCGCCCGGCCTAACTAATGAATCTTAGGTCCGGGCGCGATGTTCTCGGTTTGCGGATGTTGGACTGGGCGGCGACGTTCCTGCTGTCAGGCTTTTGCTTTGAAGTGGCGGTCAAGCTTATCCAAGGATTTCAGGCCTTTTTCGATGGAACCTTTCGAGGCCCGCAGGCGAAACCGGGTCTCGGCATCGTGCTGAACCAGGGCGACAGTGGCGAGTTCATCGATCAGTTTGTTCATGCTGACGCCTTGGGCTGTGGCCAACTGCCTGAGGCGCGCGTGTTTTTCCTCGGCCATTCGAATGGTTAGGGTGCGGCCCATTACATCTTTATACTCGCTCAATAAGGTGATTCCGATCAACGGTGATCTTTCGTTCGAGACACGCCTCGCCGCAGGAAGCTACGCCTCCAGCTTGACGCGGCCTTTGGCGTGGCCCACGCACATCAGGCGGTAACCACTCGCTTTCATAGCCGGGTCGAGGCCGTCTTCCACTTCCATTTCAACTTCGCCTTCCAGCACTTTGGTGGCGCAAGTCCCGCACTGGCCCACCCGGCAATCGAAGGGGAGTTCGATGCCGTGGTCTTCCGCCACGCTGAGGATGGATTGGGCGGCCGAGCAATCGACGGTCCTCCCCGATTTCGCGAACTCGATCGAGCACGGGGGAGCGGACTTTACCGCTTCGGGCGAGGGAGTTCCGACCGTGAAACGCTCTTTGTTGACTTGCGCCGGATTCGCGCCGAGCGAATACAGAACCTCTTCGATGTCCTGCATGAAACCCGCGGGTCCACAGAGGAAGAAGGACTGCTTGGCGATGCTGCCGGATGACAGATTCACCTCGATCAAATGGCGATTCAGGCGTCCGCTTGGACCCCTGGACCCCCAGGCCGGGGACGGCCGGGTCGGCACAACCAAAGTCCGAAGGTTCGGCAGACGCTTGCGCAGTTGCTCGATATCCTTTTCGAAGATCACGTCGTGTTCCGTACGGACCGCGTAGAACAGCATCACGTTCGTATCTGGCGCCACATGCTCGATATAGCGCAGCATCGACATGATCGGCGTGATGCCGCTGCCGGCGGCGAACAGCACGATATCGCGATGCTTGCCTTCATCGAAGTAAAACTGGCCGAAGGGACCGTGCGCCTCTACCTGCAAGCCGACCTTGGCGTCCCGGGTCAGGTATTTTGAGACCACACCCTGCTCTTTGACCGTGACTTCCACGTAGTTGGACTCGCGAGGCGAGGACGAGATCGAATACGAACGCGGCATCTTCCTGCCGTCGATCACAAATTCGAAGGTCAGGAACTGGCCAGCCTTCGCGCCCAATGGAATGCCGGGCGAAAGCGGAAAGCGCAGCGTCATGCTGTCCTTGGTTTCGGGCTTGATTGCGGCTAATTGCAGCGACCGGGATCCGCTGGCAGGTACGCTAGTACCCCTCTTGAACAGCCTCGCGCCCAGCAACACCGCCGCGATTGCGCCATAAAGCGCGGGTTCGCGGATGTCGGACTTGACCAGCCAGTAGTAATGCACTACGCCGGCAATCACCGACACATAGACCAGGCGATGCAATTGCTGCCAGCGTTTCGCTCCCAGCCGGCGGACCCAACCTTTGGTCGAGGTCAGCGCAAGCGGCGCCATTAAAACGAGACCCAGGAAACCCGCCGTTATGAACGGCCGTTTGATGACGTCCTGCAGGATCTCCTTGGTGGAAAAGTCCTTGTCCAACCCGAACCAGGTCAAAAAATGCAGCGACCCATAGAAGAACGCGAACAGCCCCAGCATGCGGCGAAAACGGATGAGGTCCGGTGATTGAAACACCCTCCGCAGAGGCGTGATAGCCAGGGAAAACAGCAGAAAGCGAAGGGTCCAATCGCCCGTCAAATGCGTGATGTACTCGACGGGATTGGCCGTGAGATCGTCATGTTGGAACCGCCAGCCGAGCCATCCAACGGGCCCGAGGCACAGAATGAACAGCAGGACTTTTGTCCAGGGACTGCGAAGCATGGGAGATTAGAACTCCTTCTTGAGATCCATGCCCGCGTACAAGGAGGCAACTTCGTTGTAGCCGTTGAACATCAGCGTAGGGCGGCGGCGCAGTTCGCCGAGCCGGCGTTCATTGGCCTGGGTCCAGCGGGGGTGGTCCACCTGCGGGTTGACGTTCGAGTAGAAGCCGTATTCCCGGGCGTTGGTGATATTCCAGGTGCTCGCCGGCTGCTTGGCGGTGAGCTTGATTTTCACGATGGATTTGATGCTCTTGAAGCCGTATTTCCAGGGCACGATCAATCGAACCGGCGCGCCGTTCTGGGGCGGCAGAGGGTCGCCGTACATGCCCACGCAGAGCAGCGCGAGCGGATGCATGGCCTCATCGAGCCGGAGTCCTTCGACATACGGCAGCGGAATTCCCGCGTTGCGCGCTTCGGGCATCTGCTTGAGGTCGTAGTAGCTTTCGAAGGAAACGTACTTGGCTTTCGAAGTCGGTTCCACCTGCTTGAGCAAGGCGCTCAGCGAGTAGCCGGCCCAGGGCACGACGATCGACCAGGCTTCGACACAGCGATGTCTGTAGATGCGTTCCTCGATAGGCGCGACCTTGAGGATCTCATCTAGGCTCAGCTTGCGCGGTTTGGCGACTTCGCCCTCGATCGAAAGCGTCCAGGGATTGGTTTTAAAGTTCTTGGCCAGCTCCACCGGCTGATCTTTGCTGGTGCCGAATTCGTAGAAGTTGTTGTAGGAGGCGACGTCTTTGAAGGAGTTCGGTTTCTCGTTGGTGCTGAGCGGGCTGCTGGCCAGATTCCCGAGCCGTCCGGCCGCGTAGGCAGGCCGCGACGATAGGGCCGCTGTGGCGCCGAGCAGCGCTGTAGGGAGGCTTGCGAGCAGGCTGCGACGGCTCAGATAGACCGGCTTAGGGGTCACCTCAGAATAGGGAATTACGAGTGGGGATGATTTTCGAATGAGCATGAGATGGGCGCGTCTTTCCTTTTCTACGTATACGGACACAGGCCGGATGCAACCTTAGATAAAGATATATCGCGTGGGTCACGGGTTTCATTCCCGCAGTGTCCCGACCCCTTCAAATGATATCCTGCCCTTCAGGACTACCTACATCAACTCATGAGCGACCACGCAGTTGTATACGCCCCCAGCGCCGAGTTCGTCGCGGGAGCGAACGTCAAAGGACTCGACGGCTATCACGCCCTTTACAAGCAGGCGGCAGACGATCCCGAAAAGTTCTGGGGCGACTTCGCCACGGAAAACCTCGACTGGTTCACCCCGTGGACCCGCGTCCTCGACTGGGACAATCCGCCCTTCGCCAAGTGGTTCGCCGGCGCGACGACCAACGTCAGCTACAACTGCATCGACCGGCACCTGAAGACCGCGCGCCGCAACAAAGCCGCCATCATCTTTGAGGGCGAGCCCGGCGATCATCGGGTGATCACCTATCAGGAACTGCATCATCTCGTCTCGCGCTTCGCCTCCGTGCTCGAGGGACGCGGGTTGCAGGCCGGCGACCGGGCCATCATCTATATGCCGATGATCCCCGAGGCCGCTATCGCCATGCTCGCCTGCGCCCGGCTCGGCATCATTCATAGCGTGGTTTTTGGCGGGTTCTCATCCGAAGCCTTGAAGGCCCGCATCCAGGATCTCGGCGCGAAGGTGGTCATCACGGCCGATGGGGGATGGCGCCGCGCCAAGGAAGTGAAGCTGAAGCCCGCCGTGGACGAGGCTTTGGCCGATTGCCCTACGGTGACCGACGTGATCGTGTACCAACGCACCGGCTCCGGCACACCGATGGTGGAAGGCCGCGATCACTGGTGGCATGTGCTCGACGAGACTGCTTCTGACGATTGCCCCGCTGTGCCGCTCGATTCCGAGCATCCGCTGTACGTACTCTATACATCCGGTACGACTGGCAAGCCGAAGGGGATTCTGCACACCACGGGCGGCTATCTTACACAGGCGACCGCGACGATGCAGTGGGTTTTCGACCTGCATGAAGAAGACACCTATTGGTGTTCGGCCGACGTCGGCTGGGTCACCGGGCATAGCTACGTGGTTTATGGTCCGCTGGCCGCGGGCGCAACTACGGTGATCTACGAAGGTGCGCCCGATACTCCGAAATTCGACCGCTGGTGGCGCATCATCGAGAAGTTCCGCGTGAGTATTTTCTACACTTCGCCCACCGCGATCCGCGCGTTGATCCGCCAGGGCGACCAATGGCCGAACGGCCACGATCTATCCTCCTTGCGACTGCTTGGCTCGGTCGGCGAACCGATCAATCCGGCGGCATGGGAATGGTTCTACCGGGTGATCGGTAAGTCGCGATGCCCGATTGTGGACACCTGGTGGCAGACTGAAACCGGCGCTATCATGATTGCCCCGATGCCCGGCGCTGTGGCTGCGAAACCGGGTTCCGGCACAATGCCGATGCCCGGCGTGATTGCCGAAGTGGTGGATGTCAAAGGCAACCCGGTGGAGGCTGGTCGCGAAGGCTACCTCATCATCCGCAAGCCTTGGCCCAGCATGCTTCGTACGCTTTGGGGCGATCCGGAACGGTTCAAGGAGCAGTACTGGAGCAAGTTCCCGGGGATCTACTTCACCGGCGACGCTGCGCGCCGCGATGAGGATGGCTACTTCTGGGTGCTCGGCCGCGTCGACGATGTCATGAACGTCTCTGGGCACCGGTTGTCGACGATGGAAATCGAGTCCGCACTCGTGCGGCATGCGGCGGTCGCGGAGGCCGCGGTTGTCGGGAAGCCTCACGAGATTACCGGGCAGGCGGTTTGCTGCTTCGTGACGCTGAAGAAAGGCAACCACGACGTGGACGCGCTCGGCAAGGAACTGCGCCAGTGGGTCGCGCACGAGATCGGAGCGTTCGCGCGGCCGGAAGAGATCCGGTTCACGGATGCGCTGCCGAAGACGCGGTCCGGCAAGATCATGCGAAGGCTGCTGCGGGAGATTGTGACTTCCCATACCGTGGCCGGGGATGTGACGACGCTGGAGGATATCAGTGTGATCACCACGCTCGCCGCCCAGCAGGATGAGGATTGAGTCAGGACAACCGGTGAAGGGCGGCCAACTAACTGTTCGAGGCAATCCGCTACACTATGCACATGGCCAACGTCGACCGATTCGATCGCATCACGGTTGAGACCGGCAAATGCGGGGGCAAGCCTTGCATCCGCGGTATGAGGATTACCGTTCGTCGCGTTCTTGAACTCTTGGCAACCTATCCGGAACACGCAACACTCCTGAAAGATTACCCATTCCTCGAGGAACAGGATTTGCAACAGGCTCTGCAATATGCTGCGGCCGCGGTAGACGATACGGTGAGCGCGTTTAATCAGGTCGCTTGAAACGCATCCTTCTTGATCAGGGTCTCGCTCCGCGCACTGCAATCCTGCTCAGAGACCAAGGTTGGGATGCCGTTCATGTGTGTGAAGTCGGCTTGGATCGGGCCGAAGACACCGAAATCCTCGATCACGCCAAGGTTATGGAGCGTGTATGCGTTACTCTCGACCACGATTTTCATGCTCACCTCGCATCATCCAGGGCGGGACGTCCATCGGTTGTTCTTTTGCGAGTTGAGGGGCTCGATGCGAGTGCCCAAGCGTCGCTCTTGGAATCCATTTGGACTTATTGCGCGGATGCCCTTGCGGAAGGTGCAGCGATTTCTGCAAGCTCCACCAAGGTTAGAATTCGGCGCCTTCCCTTGCGTTAGTCGTCGAACTCCGTAAGAACAGTTCCACCGTGCGTCTCATAACCGGTGGTGAACTGCACCCTCTTCAGGAGTACGGGAAGAGCCAGCGCTTCCAGTCCCCTGACGGCGGAGCCTGCAACCCCTACCGGCTCGAAAGCGACACCACCCGACAACGAATGATCCAATGATTGCGCCCGATGGTCCGGTCTTCGTCACGGCTTAGCAGAAGCCAGCGGTGGCGCGCCAGAGGACTCTATTTGCTCACCTGGCGGGCAAAGACCACACGCTGCGAAATCAGGTCGTAAACGCGGTCCCGCATCGGCTTGTCTTTGAACTGAAAGTCGTAGGCGCCGCCGTGGAAAGGCCGCACGCGGATGCCGCGGCCTTTACGGGAGACTTCGCGGAGGTCGACGTACTTCCAGTTGCGCGAGTGCCTCGCATCGGAGAGGGATTCAAAGGCCAATTCAGTCTCTCTCAGCATCAGCTTTCCGGTCTGATCGCCATTGCGCACATCGAAAATCATGTCGCCGCCCTCCATCGGGGGCGGCGGCGGTTGATGTTGAGCCGAAACAGCCGTCGCAAACGAGACTCCAGCGATGGCCAGCAGACTGCATGTGAGATTCCGGCGAGTGATTGACATCAAACCCTTCCTTCGGCCACAGGATACCGAAGCAAGACCGGCGGAACAAGCGTGCACGCACCAAGGCTTTCCCTACTCTTTGCATTGGGAAACTCACTTTTCTTGAGGAACTCACATGTCAGTTCCTGATATAATTTTGCACACGACTGGCCACGTACCAGCCTGAGGGGGTTCTTCTCATGAAGTCGTTCTTGCTTTTGCGTCCGGCAATGTTTCTCGCCGCCGCCCAATTCTTGCTCTTGGTCAACATGCCGGGCAATCTCTGCCTCGGCCAATCCGTTTCCATCGCCGAAGTCTCGGGCGTCATCAATGACGCAACCGGCGGAGGCATACCAGGCGCTCAAGTCAAAATAACCGAGGTCGAAAAGCAGTTTTCGCGCTCGGCCGTAACCGATCCCAGCGGCCGCTACACTTTCCCCAATCTTCCAGTTGGTCCGTACCGCCTGGATGTCAGCGCCACCGGCTTCAAGACTTATGTGCAGAGCGGCATTGTTCTGCAGGTCGGCAATAGCGTCTCCATCAATGTCTCGATGCAGGTCGGCAACGTTTCCGAACACATCGAAGTGCAGGCGCAGGCGAGCCTCGTCGAAACTCGAGACAACACGATTTCGCAAGTCATCGATGAACAGCGCATTTCGGAACTGCCGCTCAACGGCCGCCAGCCGACGCAGTTGATTCTGCTGTCCGGCGCGGCGCTCACCACACCGGGCGGAGGAATGGTCGGCAGTAAGAACTACTTCAGTTCGGTTACGATTTCGGTTGCAGGCGGCCAGGCGAATGGCATCAACTACCTGCTCGACGGCGGCGATCACAACGACGCCATGACGAACGTCAACCAGCCGATTCCGTTCCCCGACGCGCTGCAGGAATTCAGCGTGCAAACGAGCGCCCTGCCGGCCAAGTTCGGCCTGCATCCGGGTGCGGTGGTCAACGCCGTCACCAAGTCCGGCACCAATACGCTGCACGGAAATCTTTTCGAGTTTCTGCGCAATGGCAATATGAACGCGCGCAACACGTTTGCCAGTTTCCACGACAGCTTGAAGCGCAATCAGTTCGGCGGCACGGTGGGCGGCAAGCTCATCCGCGACAAGGTGTTCTTCTTCTTCGGCTATCAGGGCACGCGCCAGCGCAGCGATCCGCCGCAGACTACGAGCTTCGTATCTACCCCCGCCGTACTCGCAGGCGACTTTTCCGCGCTTGAATCGAAGACCTGCGTCAGTTCCGGAGCGCGCACGCTGATCGATCCCACTACGAAGACGCCCTTCGCCGGCAACTTCATTCCGGTGACGCGCTTCAATCCTCAGGCGCTGACCCTGATCACCAAGTACATTCCGCAGTCGAACGACCCGTGCGGCAAGCTGGTCTATGGCATCAAAACCACGGGCGACGAAGGGCAGTACATCGGCCGCGTGGACTGGGTGCATAATTCAAAGCACTCGCTGTATGGCCGCTACTTCCTCGCGCAGTACATCAATCCTCCTGTGTATGACGGCAAGAGCGCACTGACCACGACGGCCCCCGGCAACAACGAGCGCGCCCAGTCGATCACCATCGGCGATACGTATTCGTTCAACGCCACGACGCTCAACTCGTTCCACGCGACCTTCAGCCGCCGGCGCGACAACCGAGGCGTTGCGGAGAACTATTTCAACCCGAAAGAAATCGGGATCAATATCGCGACGCCGATTCCGAACTTTACGCAGATTGCGGTGAGCAATTACTGGAGCATCGGCTGCGGCACCTGCGCGCCGGGATTCTTCAACAGCAATTCGCTGCATCTCGCCGATGACGTCGATATCATCCGCGGCAAGCACCAATTCGGTTTCGGCGTGGACTTTCTGCGCGACCAGTTCAACTTCGCCAACGGCTACATCCAGAACGGATCGTGGGCGTTCAACGGCCAGTTCACGGGCGATGCGCTCGCCGATTATATGATCGGCGTGCCGAACGATTTCACGCAATCGAATCGCCTCGAAATGGCCACCCGCGCTACGGTATTCGCGCTTTATGCCCAGGATGTGATCCGCGTCACCAAACGCCTCACAATCACTGCGGGGGTTCGCTTCGAACCGTCGTTCGCCGCCTACGACTACTTCGGCAAGGGAACTTCATTCAGCGCCGCGAACTTCACCGCGGGCACTAAGAGCCAGGTGTTTCCGAACGCCCCGGCGGGGTTGCTCTTTTACGGCGATCAGGGCATTCCCAAGGCGTACTTCAACAACAACATTCCGCTCTTTTCGCCCCGCATCGGAGTCGTATGGGACCCGACCGGCACGGGCCGTTCGAGCCTGCGTGTTTCGGGCGGCATTCTGCGCGACACTGCGGAATTGTTCTACGCGGAACGCCTCACCACCAACGCTCCTTATGGCACGGCGATCGACATCCCGTCACCCGCCGGCGGATTCTCGAATCCGTATTTGAACTATCCGGGCGGCAATCCCTTCCCGGCGCCCGCGCCTCCCCCGAAGAACTTCACATTTCCGCCTTACAGCGTGTTTGTGAACATGCCGCTCGAAACCCATCCGACTTACACGGCGCAGTGGAACATCAGCTTCCAGCAGGAACTGGCTAAGAACTGGTTAGCCTCGATTGCGTACCTTGGCAACAAGACCACGCACGTTTGGGTCGGCGAAGAAATCAACCCGGCCGTCTACATTCCGGGCGCTTCCTCCACGAGCAACACCAACCAGCGCCGCCAACTGTACCTGCAAAATCCGACTGTTGGGTCCGGCTATGCGAGCATCGTGCAGTCTGACCAGGGCGCCAATTCCAGGTACGCGGGCATGCTGGTTTCCCTGCAGCACCGCATGGCCAACAACTTCACGCTGTTGTTCAACTACACATACTCGCATTGCATCAGCGATGCGGATTTCGGAGGCGAACTAGCCGGCAATTACTACAGCGATCCTTCGAACCGCTCCCGCGACAAGGGCAACTGCAACTTCGACGTCCGTCATTTGACCAACACCTCGCTGGTGGCGATGAGCCCCTTCAAGAATGGAATGATGGGCAAGATTCTCGGCGGCTGGCAACTGTCGCCGATCGTCAGCGCCGCGACCGGGCTCGCCATCAACCTCACGCTCGGCCGCGACAACGCGCTCACGGGCGTTGGCCTCGACCGTCCAAACCTTGTTCTTCCCAATCCGTTTTCGACGGACCCCAATCCACGGGTGTATCTGAATGCGGCGGCTTTCGCGGCGAACACCGTACTCGGCACCTACAGCAATCTCGGCCGCACCGCAGTGCATGGGCCGGGCCGCCTGAACTTCGACACCTCGCTTAGCCGGACCTTCCGCTTCAAGGAACGCTACCGGATCGAGGCCCGATTTGAAGGCTTCAACGTAATCAACCACACCAACTACAACAACCCGACAACGGCGTTCTCGTCATCGAACTTCGGTAAGATCCTGGCGGCCGCGGATCCGCGGATTCTGCAGGTCAGCATGAAGTTCCACTTTTGATCTGGTGCCACCTGTCAACCCCTCGTTTGATTGACGGTGTTTTCCTTTCTAAGGCCGGCGTCCCTGAAGGGGTCGCTGGCCTTCGGCTTTTGTTGAGCCGGAACAGGAGCGTAGCGCGGCTGCGGTTTGGACAGCAATGCCGATGGCAGCGGAAGATTTTGCGCGACGATGGATCACTCTGATATTCGCGGGGTCGAAACCGCATGGACACGATTCGTCGGGAGCTGCCTCTGACTGAGCGCCCGGATTCGGTCCGGAGATCGTTCCAGACAAATGTTGCGAGGATTCTCCTGATCCGGCTGTTTACCGCAACTATGGGAACCGCCCGGTGCCGCCGATTAGCGGTGGAATGGGCGGTTACACCAAATACTCGGTCGGAGCACGCAGTTTTCCGCCACTGATTCTGCCTCGCGTGAACAGCTTGGGGATGCGTGAGATTCGCGTGGTTCACCTTGTGCCGCCCGATCGCGAAGTAATATTGTTCTTGACTTCTGTAATTCCATAGCGCCCTTCTGATGCTTTTCAAGGAGAACTCGATGAGGCTTTCGATATGCAAAAGATGGCAGATCTCGCTGATCTTGCTCGCTTCGTTCGCGTCCCTCAAGGCAAAGACCTTGTATGTGGTAGGCGGATCAAGCGATTCAGGGCCGGAGAAGCTTGCGACGATTCTGTACAAGGTCGAAGATGGCATGATTCGAGCCGTGAAAGGGTTGACGAACCAGGACGAGGGATCGCAGCACATCCATTTAAACTATGGAGCGAAACGATTAGTCGTGGTCAATGGTCCCGAGGCCCGCCGTCGTCGATTGTCAATCATAGACTTGGAGAAGCCGGATCAAGTCGCGGATCTCGACTTGGGCGAGTCAAATAATGTCTACATCGCCGATGCAGGTTTCCTCAGCGTTCCGGGCAGTGGGTCTTACTATTACCTCTATAGGTGGCAACGGTCCGCCAAGAATCGCGAGGATATTGCTGTCCGGTTAGCGGGCCAATATCAAATAGCGAATATTCCTGGTACGCTCTTGAAGTATCGACAGTGCCTAGGGTTCGCGGGACTTGACAGCGAAGAATTCGAGATCACTTATGATTCGAGGACTGGCGGAATTACTGTTTCGCAGCATACAGACGGACCTACTGATCTGGTTCCGCCAATTCCTCCCGCCCTAAGGCCAGACGGAAACTGGGCTCGCATTGCTGCGCGCAACCAATTTATGACCGTCGTTGGTTTGCCGGGCAAGAGATCTCTACTCTACTCAGACAAGACAGGATGGACAGCACCTTTTAAGTTGGGCATGGGCACCACCAAGGCGATTGGGCCCTGGTTAACGGTTCGGCTTTCAAGGGTAGAATCCAACAAGCCGACGGGTTCCCGCGCTCCGCTTAAGATCGGCCCCGAGATCACACGAGTGAAAACGGGCAGAAACCATCGAACCAATGAACAACTCCTCAATGACCGCTTCATGGGCAAGTTAGTTGCCTACAATGTCGAGAACGGCAAGAGTTACACGATCGAAACCGGCGATGCGAACTCTGAGGTACTTTGGATCGATGAGTCGTCCGTGTACTACAGGGTGAATGGCACGTTGTATCTGCGTGAAATCACTGAAGAGGGCTTAGGGACAGCCCAAGTCGTCGCTGCTGGCGATGAGATCTGGGATGTCCACTGGCCGTTCTGGAGCCCGAGTGCAATACCACGGACGGGTCAGCGCAATCGCGTTACTACTCTTCCGGCGTCGGCTCCTGGATTAAACTCTGGGTGCGCAACGCACAACTCGATATTATCTCGTAGTTGTCGGTGTTCGAGCTTAGTCGGAAAATATCTAACCGCATTATCAGCATCGACCCTCGCACTGGCAAGATTCTGCCGCGCTCTTTCCCGGTCCGGCTGCGCTTCATCCAGAAGCAACAATGCCTCCTTGTATAGCAAAAGCGCGGAGGTGTGGTAGAACTCTGGGTATTGGTTTCCCCATGTGCCCTTGGGCATATATATGAGGAGCTCCGAAAAATACTCTCTCGCTTTTGTCAGAGCATCTGGAACACTATTCTCTGGCGTGCTGTGTAGGTGCGACAAGTTGTTCAAAGTAACACCAATCATCTCTCTCCAGTCCTCGGTAGAATTCTTGTAGTACATCAGGGCCTTCTCAGCGTCCGCGATTGCATCTCTCTCTCTGTATGGGCAGGGCGTCGCCTCCTGATCGGACAACCAGGCATATATTGTCAATTCACGCCCATGGTACATGCGCGGATCGAAGGGAGAACGATTGATTCCTTGTGTGGCCAGAGCAAAAGCATCCTGATACGCAAGAGTTCGGCGGGCGGCCCAGCAAGCGACATAGATGAACTCAAGAATATGAGGAGACTGAGGATTTTCTCTAACCAACTGTTCAACCATCGACTTCGCATGCCTCAGCGCTCGTTCATCACCCTCTTTGGCTAGAAACGAAAAGTACAAATAGCAGCGAAGAAGTTCTCGATCTCCAATCTCATCAGTTGAGGCTTGGTTATCTAAGCGGGCATCTTCGGTGATGAGACTTAAAATGTTATCGTAAGCTATCAACAGGCTGGCGATCGCATGCGGCATCTGAAGAGCTGGTAACCGGAGGAAGGCCAGCAGATTTTGCAGAGGTTCTCGATAACGCGCCGTCACTAGTCGCGGGCAGATCGGCAAGTATTGAAGGCTACTGGTCACTGCGTCGCGACCGTCACGGAGCCATGCTTCACTAGTCCTGGCAGCACCCTGGACACCAAACCCCAACTCACTCTGCCCTACCATGATCTGGAGTTGCAGGCGCATTGCTTTGAGGGCATGGTCGTTGTTCCTATAAAGGTCGTAAATTCGCCGAAAGGCTATCCTGACGCCTTCGTTCGACTGTCGTATTTCGCTGAGCTGATGATAGTATTCTTCGATATTGTTAGCTAAGCCGAGATTGAGGAGTTCGGTCTGGTTTTGCTCGCATTTAGCCTGAATTACTTCCAGAAGACGATAGGCGTTTCTTTCAATGAGCGGATCGACTATCTCGGACGTCGAGTTACGGAGATTCGATCTGCGCATCCCACTAACCGCTATCTTCAGATCTTCGAGGTTTTGCCTGGTTGCGCTGAAGTCGATCCTCCTACCGGGCCTTAGAACACGCAGCGCCGCAAAGGCAAATACCTGAGTTCTGGTGCGCGCCATGCTAAATCGTACGCCCTTTACATCTGGCATGCTCCGCTTGACCGAATCTAACGCGAAGGTGCGTCGCGTTCGCTCGGCGCTGGATACGTATGCCACTACGAAGTTAGCATTTGCGATTCCACCCCTGCGCAAAAGCTCGATTTCTGCATTAACATGCACAAGCTGATCAATGGCAATTGCATCAGTCCGAGCACTACGCCGAACACGAGTTAGGTCTAAACTGTGACCGCGTGATGCGGCTGCTTCTGCGTGCTTGATTGTTTGTTCAAAAATGTCATCGACGAGAGCGGACTCGCGGTAGCCTTCGGTGACGACGCTCGGTACTACGTTCTCGAATGCGGCAGCAGCTTGTTTCAAGATTCCGGTTATTGCCTTAAGCCGCTCGCCACCGAGGAGATGCACGCCCATGATTGCTGCAAGTAGATGAGATAGATTCTCTCGGACATACGCTTCTAACTCACCATTCGAAGTCATTGCAGAAACTTTGCCAACCTCAGATCGATCAATCAACCGCTGTGCATACTCGACCTTCGAATAATGGCGCTCACCAGTAACCCGAACGAACTCAAGTATGCTTTCAAGTTCCGGACCATATTCGGCTAAGAGGATCGGCCTTGGTGAAGTTCTAAAGAAGAGTTCGTACAGAGCTATTTGATCATCTGTTTGCCTTTGGGCATCTGTTGGAGAGTCGTCGGGGCGGACCAAGGGGAAACAAAAATCATAGATTTCGTGCGGATCCACGGCATAGTAGAACGATATGCCCTGTTCCTGCAGCCACAGATCTCGAATCAAGGCTTCCACTTGTTCGCCAGTCAGCTCTGGAAGTCGACTCAGGTGGTTCACTAGTTCACCTCCTTCGGCGACCAAGCTATCTTCCATTCCCGACCTCGGATCGACAACCAGTCGCTCTCTGTGTTATCGACGGCCCGCTTAATTTTGGGATGGCGTAACAATTCGAGGAGTTGCTTGTCCTGCTCATGATGAAGTACAACGCTATCACCAGGGCCCCTCGTGAGAAGTGAGTAGCCGGAGCTAACATCCTGAAATGACTCCGCTTCCTCCGGCCGGTCATGAACCGTGGGTGCGGTAACTGGCCGCACGTCCCATCGGCGCTTACTGTACAACTCTTGGAGTGTATTCCGTACCAGATCTACGCCCGCGGATTTGTAGGTCAACCCTATTAACGCCAATTCTTCCGATGTGAAAGGGTGGTCAGAAAGCACTTCCGCAATTAGCAAAGTCTCCCATGGGCTTTGCGCCTTAACTATTGAGGCGCCTGCAGGCAAATAATGTGCTGCCATAAGATGACGGATTCTGGTGAAAACTTGAGCGGCCGAGGAGTTCGCTCCGGCGAGAGCCATTCTTAGGCCTTGAAGCCACTTGTACAGGTCGGCATAGGGATACGAAAGACCTCGGAGTTCCACCGCAAGCTGCCGCTCTTTGGCATCATCGGTAGCAAGGACAATCGCCGACTCGAACACTGCAAACGCCGCAGGAGAGAGCTCTTGGCCCGCAAGCACGCTGAACCCGATGCGTCGGTGGTCGAAGCTAGTCACCCGTGTGCAATCCTCACGAATCCACTCGCGCAACGAAGTGGATAGGCTGTACTCACCAGCAGTTGAAAGGAGAAGCGTATGTAACCTGATGTTCTGATATTCTAAGTCACGATAGGTGCCGTCGCGCAATAGTTTCTCTAGTAGCGAGAGGCCTCGCGCTGGCTTCACGCCGCCAAAGGCCTTAAGCAAGTGATAAAGCAGCGCAGAATTCCGTTGTACTGGCGCAGTCTCATCTAGGTTTTCGACAAGAGCTATCCCAAACCGAGCCTGGTCCTCTCGGCCGACAGCGTGGAACTGGCGAATAATCGCTCTAGAGGGTTCGATCTCCAATCTATAGTATTGGACGGCGTCAGGGCTTACCGCAAGGATGGCGTTGAGGGTAGACTTCCACTCCTCTGTCGATTTATGTTCTTCCATTTGACCCAACGCTCCATTCTAGGGCGTCACGAAACCTCTCGATTGCGGCTTGAGCGACGCTGGTTTGTTCCGTCGGCAAGGGTTGAATGCCCAAGTGCCGAAGCGTAAAGTCATCTGTTAGACCCGAGCTAAGCTCATGATGAACATGCTCATTTGCTCCTGTGGACTCCGGGGGGATTGGCAAAGTGACCCCCCACGTGCTACTGCGGTGAGAAGACACATAGCGGTGCGTCGCATTCCAACGTTGGTCAAACACAGTCGGCTTATGCCCAGTCATGGGTGGGGGCGAAGGATATTCAATTGCAAAGAATTGGGATGGCTCACCGAGGCTGTTTGACGATTGGGTTAAGCCCAAACGATGAGCAGCAATAGTCGTCGATGACCCATCTGAGGACAGAAGGTTATTCATTTCGCCGTCCGAGGTTACCCAAACAATCGGTAGTGCCCCTCGAAACGGCTGAGTCACGAATCCTAACTTCATCCCATCCGGATAGAGTTGGAGAATTTTGCGGTGCGTTTTGTGACTCGCGCTTCTGTACGGGTCGTAGTAGGTGACGAAATCTAATGAATCCAATACTCGGTAATATTTCCCGTTGAACGGCTCCCTAGATTCCAACACGCAGGTGCACAGCAAATTTGCGTGAGGAACGTGGTTCAAAGCTTCCTGAAAAGCATCCGAAGCCGATGCTACACCGGTGTTATTCCGTTCGGCCTGGCTGATTATCTTGGCGATCGTTTCGTGCAAGATGGATCCGACTAAGAGGTCTATGCCGATGCATGCAGCGAGTTGTTGACATCTAGGAGAGTCTCCAATGCTCGAGAGCCACCGAGATACGCTGGGCGGATCCGGATCATGGACTCGGAGCGCGTCATCCAAAAAGGAAATTATGTCGTTCATGAGGTTGTGATTGACGAACTATATCACATTGTTGCGTGTCAGTGCCGGGCTAAAATGACAGCAAAATCGTCCGGGAAAGCGCCCGCAGCGGCGTCCGGCGACGCCGTCAGCAGACACCACTGCGGACTCGTCACCGGCAAACCGGCGGCGACATCTACTTCAGGAAAGAATAAAGTTCATAAGGTAGCGTCCGTTCACGACGAAACTCCTCCACTATTTGATGAACCGATCTTCGTCCAATGCCACCCTCCAAATCATCAAATTGAACAAAGATGCGGCGAGATCCCATTGAGCTTTCGCGGCGTTCCCCTGAAGCGGACCCGCTTAAGCATGAGCGGACCCACCCTTTACTACAAACCCTTAGCTACGTCCAACTCCCGCTCAATTCGGTTGGCTCCTTGCAGACCAGTGTGTTTCTCAAGGTTGCTGACGGTGAAGTCCGAAGCGGAGTTTCGGGCTGTTTTTGTCTTCTAACCGATGCAAGTTCTGTCTGGGTAAGGGCCGAACATCAGTACGCTCCCGCGGCGGCGGATTTGGCAAATGCAGATGACCGGCGTCCCTCCTTTCGTTGGAGGCGGCGCCGGTCACCAAGGCCTGTTCGATTCATACTGGGAATCGGCTCAACGGACCGTCGACAAAGCGATTTCGATCTTTTCGCTGCTGGCCTGGGCCGGCGGCGCCGCGGACCAGCATCCACGGCCTTCGGCGCAATAGCCAGTGAAACGAACGACGCCATTGCTGCGCTCAAACCGCAGCTTGCTGCTTGTCGCGTTATACGCCGTCTGGACGGGCATAAGCGCGATCCCGATGTTCTTGCCTTCATCGGTCCTAACGAACACAACGCCCGGCCGTTGTTCGACCACGCGGTAGGCGCCTGCGGGAGCCGATTTGCCGCCGACGACAAAGTCCATGGGGACCTTGCCAGTCAGTTGATGGGATTGAGCGTTCAAGAAAGCGGTCGCGGCCGTGATTCCCAGGGCGGCGACTTTCAGTGTGAAGGACTTGGCGGCGTTCATGGTGTTTCTCTTTTCTGCCCGTTTCTTCCCGGGTGCCCTTGTCAGCGCATCATCCGTCGAGAAAGGGCCAATGTAGAAAGAAGAAATGCTAACCGGCGGGAGTTGCACCAGTCTACATATGCAGATACTCTACCTATTGAGTTTCAACTATGGAAGCAAAGAAATCCGACCTCTTGCAGGGTACGCTGGACCTGCTGATTCTCAAGACACTGGCCCTCGAGCCGCTGCACGGCTACGGGATTGCGCAGCGGATTCTGCAAGCCTCGCGTGAAATCCTGCAGGTGCAGCAGGGTTCGCTCTATCCGTCGCTACACCGTATGCAGCGCAAGGGGCTGCTCACTTCGTCGTGGAAGGAATCGGAAAACGGCCGAATGGCGAAGTATTACTCGATCACCGCCGCCGGCCGTAAACATCTCGGCGAGGAAATGGACCAATGGCGCCGCTACACGCGCGCCGTCGATTGGGTGCTGCAGGCATAGGCGTTGAGGAGGCACGACATGCGATTCCCCTGGAAAAGAGAAGAGACCGAACTGCAGCACGAGGTCCAGTATCATCTGGACGCGTTGACCGACCAATATGAAAGAGAAGGCCTGAGCCGCGCAGAAGCGAAGCGCAAGGCCAAACGGGAGTTCGGCGGCGCGGAACAAATCAAGGAACTGTGCCGCGACGAGTCGGGCTGGGCCTGGACGACCGGTCTGTGGCAGGACCTGACGTTCGGCTGGCGCATGATCCGCAAAACCCCCGTCGTTGCGGGCGCCGCAATTCTGTCTCTCGGGCTGGGCATCGGGTCCAACACCGCGATCTTCTCATTGATGCATGAGGTCCTGTATCGAAGCATCGCGGCGCCTTCGCCCGAGCAGCTTTCCGTCGTGATGTGGCGAGCTCACGCGCGGCCGGAAGGGTTGCTTAGCGGATCTTCCGGCAGCAATTTCCGGCAAGACGGCTATATCGTCGCCGATTACTTTGCGTATCCAGCGTTCGACACGTTGCGCCAGAAGCTCGAGGGCAAGGCGACGCTTGCGGGCCACATGTTTCCGGAATCCCTCAGTCTCACATATGATGGCCGCACGGAAGTCGTGGCATGCCGCCCGGTGAGCGGGAATTTCTTCGATGTTTTGGGTTTGCGTCCCTTTGCGGGCCGCTTGCTGGCGCCGGATGACGATATGCTTTCCGCGCCTCCAGTAGTGGTGGTCACGCACCGGTTTTGGCGAACCGCGCTTGGCGCCAATCCGGCGGCGGTTGGCCGCAGTATTCGCGTCAGCAATCAACTCTTCACGCTCGCGGGCGTGCTGCCGGAAGATTTTGGCGGCATTCTGGTGGGCGAATCGACACAGGCGTATGTCCCCATTCATCACAGTCCTCGTCTTCAACCAGGCAGGCCGGAAGCGAAATACTATGACTACACCAGCAGGCAAAACTGGTGGGTGCAGATGATCGCACGGCGCAGAGTAGGCGTGACAGGCGACGAACTCCGCGCCATGCTCGACTCGCAGTTTGCGTACACCTGGGACAAGAGTCCAAAGAGTGAAGAACAGACGCCCAGAATCTTCGTCGAACCCGGAGCGCAGGGCCTGGGTGAGCTGCGGCGCCGCTTCGGACAGCCAATGTACGTGCTGCTCGGGCTCGCGTCTCTGACGTTGCTGATCGCGTGCGCGAATATCGCCAACCTGATGCTCGCCCGAGGCGACGCCCGCCGTAAAGAAGCCGCGGTTCGCGTGTCGCTGGGCTGTAGCCAGTCGCGTCTGTTGCGGCAGTTTCTCACGGAAAGTGCGATCCTCGCGGCCTTTGGAGGATTGCTCAGCGTCGCGTTCGCGGTCGCAACGGGCCGGGCTCTGCTGGCGTTGACTCCTTCGCGCGACCGGCTTGTGCTGGACATCGGGCTGGACCTCCGCCTGCTGCTGGCGACCCTTGGGGCGACGGCATTCACCGCCATTCTGTTTGGACTCTTTCCGGCCATTCGCGCATCGCGCGTGGATACGGCGCCCGCCTTGAAGGAAGGCGCCGGAAGCGCAGGCGGCGCGACCCATTCCTGGGTGACCCCCGGTAAGTTTCCCGTTATTGCCCAGGTCGCCTTTGCGGTCTTGCTGGCGTCTTCGGCCGCTTTGTTCACGCGTAACCTGCAGCGAATCGTAAATACCGATGCGGGATTCGATCGCGCCAATCTGGTGCTTTTCGACCTCAAGCCTGGACAGATGGGTTACGGCGGCGCCGATCTGGTGCGCTTTTATCACGACCTCGAAAACCGGCTCATGGCGACGCAGGGCGTCGAGTCCGTGGTGCTGACCGAAGTCAGGCCGATGAATGTCGGCGGCAACTGGAACGATGTCCATCCAGCCGGTTCGACGAAACGTTACGATACTGCCGTCAACCGGGTCACGCCGGGCATGTTTCAAACTTTCGGCATCAAACTCGTAGCGGGACGTGCATTCGCCCTGACCGACCTGAATAAAGACGCGAAGGTCGCAATCATCAGCGAAGATCTAGCCCATCGCATCGCTCCGGGTAGCGATGCGCTCGGTCAGCGATTCACACTGGGCGGTAGAGAAACCGACCAGTTGGAGATTGTCGGCATCGCGGCGAACGCCTCCTATTCGGAACTCAAACGCCGCCCGAGCGTCCTGTACCTGCCTGCCGGTTTGCAGGCGGAATCGATGACAGTGGTGATTCGCACCGCTGGTCCGCCGATGACCGTTTTCGCGTTCATTCGCGAGAACGTGCGGAGGCTGAACGGCGACATGCCGCTCGTAGATCCTTACACGATGGAGCAAATGATCTCGAACGGACTGCGCCGCGAGAGGATGTTCGCGTACCTGTGCGGCGGTTTCGGCGTTCTGGCGGTTGGTCTATCAGCGATCGGACTCTACGGCGTGATTTCTTACGCGGTCTCGCGGAGGCGCAATGAAATCGGCATCCGCATGGCTCTTGGCGCCACCAAGCCTGTCGTCGTCCGGATGGTGCTGCGGGAAGGGTTGCTGCTCACTGGCTTGGGCATGCTGCTCGGATCGCCGGCCGTCTACTACGGGGCGCAATTGATCGGCAAAGAACTGTTCGAGATGAAGCCTCTCGATCCGGATTCTCTGGCGATGGCTGGACTCGTGCTGTCATTCGCCGCCTTCATCGCGGCGCTGTTGCCATCCTTGCGGGCGGCTGCGACCGATCCTGTGGTTGCGTTGCGCCAGGATTAACACCGGCTTGAAAAAATGCTACCCTCCGAGACGCATGAAAACTCTGGCGACTCTCGTTGTGGCCTTTGGATTGTCCGCCTCGGCCGCGGACCTGACCGGCACGTGGAACTGCAATGTGGAAACCGATATGGGCAGCGGCACTCCCGTGTTCGAATTGAAACAGACCGGCGACGCGATCAAGGGAACCTACACGGGCGCGCTCGGCGAGGCTGAAGTGACCGGAAAGGTGACCGGCAGCAAGTTCGAGTACTCGTTCAAGTTCGATCAGGGCATGGTGGTTTACACCGGTGAGATCGACGGGAACCAGACCAAGGGCGCCGTCAACCTCGCCGGGCAGGCAACCGGCAAGTTCACCTGTAAGAGGAAGTAAGAAGCTATTCCTAGCGTCAATTCGCTGGTGTCGATGTTGAAGAGATAGCCGCAGGTCCTCACATACCTGGGCGTTCCTTCGATTCGCGGCGGGTCAGGCGCACGCCGCGATCCAGTGAAGTTTCATTGCTACTCCTTGGATATGGGAACACGGCGAAAACCCGCTTCGATGCGATCGGTTCGGCAGTGCGTTACGATTCCCGCTTCGCTGGTTTCCGACGTACGGCGAGTCGCAAAGGAGCGACACGTTACGATGGGCCGGGCACTGGTTGCGTTGGCGGAACGAGGAGTGCGCGCCGAGGCTGAGGCGAAGGAACAGCTCAAAGCGTCCTTCAACCGATTTCTCGGCGATAACGATCCAACTCGCAAAGATGAGGCAGGAAAAGACCTGATCCGCGCCACCTTCGGGACGAGCTCAATTGCCAAGGATTCAATTCTCTAAACTTCCGCGTGCTGTTTGGAGCCATATCGTTCAGAGAGTCGACGAACGGCGGATTCAGTTCGTCGAGGGATGCACCAAGTCGATGCAAGCGAAAGATCGGGAGGTCCATCCGAGCGGCTGTCCGTAATTATTTACGGTGCGGGCATCACAAGCGCCGGCTTGTAACGAACCGATACCGGCGATGTCTCTGAATATTGCGGAGGGAAAGAGCCGTCCGAGGGATTGTCTCCAAGGATGCTGTCCAGAAATGCCTTGACGGTTCGGCATACCTCTTCGTAGCTTCGGCGCACTCTTTCCGTTCCCTCCGATCCCATGAGGGCTCGCCCCAAAAAGCCGTGCGAAAGGAAGTCGTCATGCTTAAGGCCGGCCGCTTCACCCTCATAGCGTGGAGCGAAGCGAAGATACTTACTGAAAGCTGAGAATTTCGGTTTCGGGTTCGTTCTGGCCAAAAGCAGCACCGGCACTTTCGGAGGGACGAGCCTCTCAAATGCGACCAGAGTGAACTTGTGGAAGCCAAGAAACTCGTCGTATTCGAGGGTCGAATCCAGACTGATGACAGCTAACGCCGGGCATTGTGAGGTCCCGATCCATTGCAGGATCATCTGAGCCCCCGCGCTGTGTCCCATTGCTGCAACCCTGTCAGGATCGGCGTTGGCCCATTTGTGCGTTTGACGGGCGATAAAAGTCAGATCAGGGCCTGAGCGCTCAATGCCCCCAACGTTGTTGCTGACAGAGTCCGCATCCGGCGATTGAAAGGCGCTCGAAACAACGATGTATCCAGAACTTGCAAGATACTCGAATAGCACTGAGTTTTCCTCGAATGAACCGCCCGCGCCAGAGTGATAAAGCACCACGGGAAACCTCCCCTGCGCTTCGCGCGCATTGAGCACAGCGGCAGTACGCGTGGCAAGAAGCCGGTTGAATGCCGCGCGCTCCCGGGGGCGCAGCAAGGCCTCGAATTTCCGTCTGAATAGGACCTCGCAGGCGACGTTTCGGGCGAGCGAACGAAGCCTGACGCTCAACCACGGGTATTGATCCAAATGAGGAACGTCAAAGTACGCCTCGTAGTTGAGCTTGTGGTTATCGGCGGTTGCCGCCGGAAACCACACTTGGAATAGTACGGGCCGTCCGTTCTTCCCGTCGTACTCGCGCGACTCGTCAACGGCAAAGAACGTCCGGTAGCCAACAGCGTAAGCCCCCGCCTTCAGTTGTCCCCAAAGTAAGGGGTGCTGCGCATGAGCGTTGAACGAGACCAGGAATGCGAGGACGGCAATTCGGCGCGTATCGAAAATGCTGGCGAATCCGAGCATAACCTTCACCAAGGATAACCTCGGATCACAGATCGCGATCGACGGCATAGGGTTTAGCGATCAATCCCCGATCGTCTCACGTCAAGTTGACGGAAAACAGCCGCCTGAACGCGATCGGCTGTTAACTGAACATTGTACGGCTGGGCGATCACATCATTGATGGATCGAGCCGAAGAGATTTGCGAGCGTCCCATCTCATCGTCAGACGATCACTGTATGCTTCCTGACCCAGGGCGGAGCGACATCCAGCTTAGCCATCCCTAGCCTACTACCACGGCGAGTGCAGGCGGTCCTCGAAGGCGTTGGCGGTGTGCCCGCCAACTTGTGAGAGGAGGAATCCGATCGGCCCTTCGAATAGTTCTTGACTACTTTCTGGAGCTGCCGTAACCTAGGCATAGTAGTCTATGCCTAGAAGTCTAAGAACGGACCAATTGCAGGGGACGCTCGACCTGCTTGTCCTGAAAACCCTCGGACTCCGCGCTCCTCTGCACGGATACGCGATCTCCACGCACATTCAGAAGGTTTCGGACGAGGTTCTACGGGTCGAGGAAGGCTCACTCTATCCCGCTTTGCATCGCATTGAAGGATTGGGTTGGATCTCTTCTGAATGGAGCGTCTCGCCGAGCAATCGCAGGGTCAAGCTCTATAGCCTGACAGACGCGGGCAGACAACAGTTGGCCGCGGAAGAACAGCGTTGGAACGAACTCATCCACGCAGTCGGGCGGGTGCTGCAATGCTCTGGGGGATGAAGCTGCGGTCGTTGTTTCGCAACCGCAATCTCCTCCAGCGGGATCTGGACGACGAGTTGCTTTCGCACATCGCCATGAAAGCCGAAGAACTGGAGGCAGGCGGCATGTCTCCGCAAGAGGCCGAACTGGCCGCACGCCGCAGTTTTGGCAATCTGACCAAAACCAAGGAAGATACGAGGGATCTGCACGTGTTTCATCTGCTCGAAACGCTACTGACGGACGTTCGCTTTGGCATGCGCCGCTTGCGTCACGAACCTGCATTCGCCATCGCGGCGATTCTGACTCTTGGCCTGGTCATCGGCGCCAACGGGACGATCTTCAGCGTGCTCGAGGCGATCCTTCTCCGGCCACTGCCGTTTGCCGAACCCTCGCGCCTGGTTGCGCTGTACGGAACGAATCGGGAGTCTACGCGTGAGGTCATTCCTGTCGTGGATCTCGAGGAATTCCAAAAGGCGCAATCTCTATCGGCAGTCGCCGCCGAGGTCACGCAGAGCGTCAATCTCACGGGCGTCGATGAGCCGGGCCGCCTGATCGGGAGCTTCGTATCCGCGGATTACTTTCCCTTGCTCGGCGTGCAGCCCGCCGCTGGGCGCATCTTTTCAAAGGAAGAAAGCGCCGCCGGGGGACCGCGAGTTTGCCTGTTGAGCTATCCGGCCTGGCGCAACCGGTTTGGCGGCGACGAGCACATGTTGGGACGTTCCCTCATTCTGAACGCCGACGCGTATGAGGTGATCGGAATTCTACCTGAAAGCTACCGGCCAACATTCACAAATGCCGAGGTGTGGATTCCGGTTCCCTTTTATCCGAACTACTCGCGCGAACGCGGCCGCGCCAGCGTCTCCGGAATTGCCCGGCTTGCAGACGGCGTGAGTGTGCAGCAGGCCCGCACGGAACTCACAGCGATCGCGCAAAGGCTTGGGACTCAGTTTCCGGAGACGAACCGCGATCGGGGCGTGGCAGTGGAGCGGGCCCAGGATGTCGTGATCGGAAACAGCCGCGGCACGCTCCTGCTGCTCATCGGCGCAGTTTCCTGCGTGCTGCTGCTGGGATGCGCGAATATCGCCGGCCTGTTGCTGACGAAGTCCGCGGGCCGCAAACACGAGATGGCGATCCGCGCCTCGATCGGCGCGAGCCGGGGCCGTCTGATCCGGCAACTGCTCACCGAGAGCCTCTTGCTTTCCCTGTTCGGCGGTCTGCTGGGCATCGCGATTGCCTACGGGGGGATGCAGATCGTCATGGCCTATTGTGGAGCTCTGGTCGGCGCCGTCGACCTGCAGATTAACGCCACCGTGCTGCTCTATCTGATTGGCGCGTCGTTCGCCACTGGGATCCTCTTCGGACTCGCGCCGGCTCTTCTGACGCGCGCTGAGACCAGCAACACCCTGCGGCAGCGAGGGATCGGATCGGTGCAGGGCGGCTTCCGCAGCGCCCTGGTGGCCGCGCAGGTCGCACTCGCCCTTGTCATCCTGATTGGCGCGGGATTGATGGCGAAAAGCGCCGCCAAGGTCGCAGCCGTCGATCCTGGATTCAACGGCGAAAAGGTCCTGACCTTGGAGTATCGCGTGCCGCGCAACAAGTATCCGCAAGGCGGGCAGCAGACGCAATTCCACCACGAAGTCGTCGCCCGGGTCGCCGCGTTGCCCGGCGTCGTTTCCGCGGGCATCGTTGGCGCACTGCCTTTAAGCGGCAACAGCAATCGAACTACGATCGCCCTACCGGATCGTCCGCCGCAACCGCGGGAATCGCCGTTGATCGTGCAATCCAATACCGCGACTCCGCATTATTTCGAGACTGCCGGAATCCGTCTTTTGGCCGGTCGTGATTTTCGCCTGCAGGACGCTCCGAACGCTGCGCAAGCAGCTATTGTGAACCAATCATTTGTCGCGCGATTTTGGCCGGGAGACAACGCGCTCGGAAAGCAGATCAACCTTCCCGGCGCGCAGTCCACGTTGACACTGACTGTCGTGGGAGTCGTCGGCGACACGAAACAGGAGTCGCTATACGATCCGGGCGTTCCGCAATTGTACCGTCCTTATGCGCAGTCCCCGTTTATGTTCGCGACCCTTGCCGTGAAGACCGCCGGAGATCCGCTGGCGATGACGAAATCCGTGCAGCGCGCGATCTGGTCGATCGATAAAGATCAGCCGATGTGGAAGATCCGAACGCTGCAGTTCCTGGTCGACCGGTCGTTCAGCGTCCGGCGCTACGTCTCGTATCTGCTGCTTTGTTTTGCGATCCTGGCGGTGGGCCTGGCCTCCATCGGCCTGTATGGCGTGCTTGCTTATTCGGTGAGCCAGCGGACCGCGGAGTTCGGAGTGCGAATGGCTCTTGGCGCGAGTCCTCGAGAGATCCTGGGTTTGGTGCTTCGAAAGGGGCTGGCGCTCACCATGAGTGGACTGGCCGCGGGCGTCGGCGCGTCGCTGGTTTTGACCCAATACCTGCAGTCGCAAATCTTCGAAATCAGCGCGACCGATCCGGCGGTGTATGGGGCGCTGTCTCTACTACTTGCCGGTGTCGCGATGGCTGCCGTATGGTTGCCTGCGCGCCAGGCGATGCGTGTAGATCCGGTAATCGCCATACGCCAAGAGTAACCTTCGTCGCCTTAACGTACGCCTCACTGCTGCTTGCCGGGATCGCCGGTCGGTGGAGGCGCGTGGTCCTCTGCGCTCGGGGGGCCGAGAATTTCCTGGAAGATCGGCTTCAGCGCGTCCGCCCAGATTTGGTAGGCTTTTTCGGCTGGGTGGAGCTTGTCGGGGTTCATCATTCCTTCGAAGAGCTTGCCTCCGGAGTCGGCTAGCTTGGCGTTGGTACTGAGGTATCGCAGCTTGGGTCCGTCCGCGATTTTCGCGAGGTTTGCGTTGACCCGGTTGACGGCGGACATTGCGGCCATGTTGTCGTTTCGCGGGAAGATTCCGGTGACGATTATGGTGGCCTCCGGGGCTTTGGTTCGGATCGTCCTGACCAGCGCCTGCATGCCTTTGGCGATGTCTTCGACTACAGCATCCTCGTTCGCCGCCGCAGCACTGCCGATGTTGTTTGTGCCCGCCTGGAGGACCACGATTTTCGGGTTCACATTGTCCAACTCGCCGTTGTTCAAGCGCCAGAGGATGTTTTGGATTCGATCGGCGCCCCAGCCGAAATCGGCGGCGTTCCAGCCGTGGAAGTTCCGCTTCCAATTGGCGAGGAGTTGCGGGTAGTCCGTGGCGCCCCAGCGGCGGGTGATGGAATCGCCTTCGAAATATACTGCAATTCCCCCCTTTTTCGCTTTTTCGACCAGTTGCGCGTGGGCGATCAGCGAGTTTGCGTCCGTGCGGGGAACGGCGACGTCGGCCGCCATGGGCGGAACGGGCGGGGGCGTGTAGCCCACGGAGCGATTGGCCCAGGGGATGAAGTATTTCCAGTTGGGACCATCGGTGTGGCCTCCATCATGCTGGCGCCAGGCGAGACGTCCTACGAGGAGGCTGGTGTTGACCGGCGGCATCTTCGCAACATGATAGTCGTTGCCCTCGGCTATGCCAAGGTCCTTGACCGAGAGCAGGCGAAAGACGGACCCGGCGGCGACCGTGGCCATGTAACTGCCTTGCTGGTCGAGCCAGCGGGCGTCTCCTTTTTCGGGAACGCCGTAGCTGATGAAGGTGGGGCGCGGGGCGCAAAGGGCGATCAACTGGTGCGAATCGACGGGGATGTCTCCGGCGTTTTTGCTGCCGAAGGCCGCCTCGGCGGCGCCGTATTTGAGGAAGTTGCCAGCCATCCAGTGGTAGCCTCCGGAGCCGGTGAGGTTTTCGACTGCCTCGCCGAAGTTGCGGCGATGAGGTTTTACGCCTCCTTCGCCAGAGGAGCCGACGAGGACGAGCGCGAAGCGGGTGTCGAAGGCCATCGTGACGAGCGCGGCTTTCCCGAATCGAGAAACTCCTTCGATGCCGATGCGCGAGGCGTCGACGGTGGGATCGGTCTCGAAGAAGTCGAGGGCGCGGGAGGCTCCCCAGCCCCAGGCGCGGAGGGCGCCCCAATCTTCGGGTTTGCGGGGCTGGCCTTTGTTGGCGAGTCCGATCACGCCTTTGGTTAAGCCCGCGCCGTTGTCTGCTTGAATGCTGCCCGGGTTGAGTAGCGCGTAGCCCCAACCGGAGGCGACGAGCTGAAGCATGGAGGGCGGATCGGTTCCGGCGGCCATGGCGGCGAAGCGGGCGAAGGCTTCCGGCACGGGCGCGGAAGGCAGGTCTGGGCGGCCGAACATAATCATCAGGGGGACCTTCGTTTTTTGGGTCCACGCTGGGGTTACGACTACCATCTGGATGTCCACGCTGATCTCGGGGTAGGCGGTGTTGTCCGCGTGCCCCATGAGTTCACGGGCGATTACCGGGTAGGGGCCAACGTTGTCGTTGACGGTTTTGGTGACGGTCCAAGTGATTTTAGGGGCGTTCGGCGGGACGCGGCCCACGACTTCGCGCTCGAAGTCTTCGATTATTTCGGGGCGGCGGGTTTTCCACCAGAGGTCCGGTGTGGTGACAGGTTGGCCGGATTTTGTTTTGAGAATCTCGGGGTAGTTGGGGAAGGGGTTCGCGGCCGACTCGTCGTAATTGGCGTGATTGGGGGCTGATTCATTGCCGCTGAAGCCTGGACGGAGGGATTTGATGCCGAGCTGGTCCAGCATGTTGCGATGGTCTTCGGCCGCGGTCCAGTTTTTTGCGGCTGGTTGGGCCAGGAGGGTTGTGGCCGCTGCGGTTACTAGGATCAGGCAGATTGCGCGCGTCTGGTTCATGGATGGTGGTTCCGGTCGATGCCAGCATATCGAATTTAGAGAGATCGCGGTCTTCGTCTGGATGGCACAAGGGTTATATCAACGATGACGAAGCCTATGCCAATCAAATCTAGACGATCTCCCTCGGCCGACGAAATTGCCGATATGGCTACGCGCGGCGAAGATGTCTCAAAATTCTTCACCAACCAATTTACCGTTGTGCGGCCCGTGCGACGGGTGAATGTCGATTTGACCCAAGGCATGTTGCGAGAGCTTGATGAGCGTGCGGCCAAGCTGAATGTCAGCAGGCAGGCGGTTATCAAAACGCTGTTGCGTCAAGCCATGGATCAGGATCGGCAAAACCTGTCGCATAAGAAAAACAAGCGAGCCGGCTAGCTTAGCTACACCAGCAACTTTGTGACTTCGAGGCACTTCTCGATCTCGTCGGCGTTGTTGAAGAGGGCCGGGGCGATCCGGATTTGGCTGTTTCTTGCGGTGACGTCGATGTCGCGTTTTTGGAAGGCGGCGCGGACGCCGTCGACCGGCTTGCTGCAATCGAAGGTCACGATCGAGGAGCGGTTGCTTTGCGGAGTGGCGACCTTGTGGCCTTGCTTGACCAGACCTTCGCGGAGTTGGCGGGCGAGGCCGACCGTGTGTTTTTCGATTCGTGCGATGCCGACCTTCTCCAGGTAGGTCATGCTGGCTTGCAATTGCGCTACGGCTCCGAAGGCGCGGCTCGTGCCTTCGAATTTGCGGGCGGTTTTTTCAAGCTGGTAGCGATGGCCGGGGTCCGCGCGGGTGACCGAGAATTCTCCGATACGGTCGGAATGAATGCGATCGATCACGTTCTGGCTGACGAAAAAGGGCGCGACCCCGAACTCGGCCATCAGCCATTTGTAGGAACCACAGCAGAGGGCGTCCACTCCGGCGGCGCGAACGTCGATTTCGATCATTCCAACCGCCTGGACGGCATCGGCGTAGAAGATTGCGCCGTGGGCGTGCGCGAGATCGGCAATGGGGCGCATGTCGTGGCAAAATCCGTTTTGATGCGACACCCAGGCGACGGAGACGATTCGCGTGCGCTTGTCGATGTGGGGTTCGAAATCGGCCGCGGTTACGGCGCCGTCGCGGCTTTTAACTATGCGTAGCTGGATGCCTCGTGAGGACTCGAGATCGCGATAAAGAACAAACTCGGTGTTGTAGTGGAGGTCGTCCACCACGACGTTGTCCCCGGGCTTCAGTCCAACGCCGTTGGCAAGCATGTTCTCGCCGTCGCCGGTGGAATAGAGGAGTCCAATTTCGTCGGGAGTAGCGTTGACGATGCGGGCGAACTGGGCGCGGACAGCGGCGTTGGTGGCCATGAGCGCGCCGAGTTGCATGGGGCGGGCGCTTTTGCTCTCGATGTAGGCCTGGTTTGCGGCGATGGTCGCTTTGGGCATGGGAGCGATGTAGGCGGAGTTGAGGAAAATGCGGCCGCTGGCGACGATGGGGAAGTCCGCGCGGACGCCCAGGGGGTCCTTGTTGGTGGCGGCCCCCATGGAGGCCACCGAGGCAGCGGCGGCTGTGGCGGCTGTTGCCGTTACGAATGAGCGGCGGTCAATCTTCGACATATTTGCGTGGGAACCTCCTCGAGGAAGCCTACTACAATATCGCGCCGGGCGGGGATAAAAAAGGGAACAAAGCCCCCCGAGTCGGAATATGGTTTATATGTGACTGATGTAACCTTTGCCCACACTCTTACCAGCGAACCGATTCCTCGCCGGTCGCTCCGGCGTTTGCCCGGCCCCCTC
>JACXTT010001322.1_pt1 | contig 41578 bp, 32 predicted proteins | sample 9270951 | NCBI WGS metagenome assembly JACXTT01 (sample SAMN15532306, study PRJNA645909) | rock metagenome | isolation source: weathered quartz diorite | place: Puerto Rico | collected 2017-06-21
CTTGGCTCGACAGCCTGGCGCGGAGGCCCTTGCTGCTACCGAAGGTCCTATGACGCGGCTATCTTGGCGACAGTGGTGCACTGCCCCTTGGTGTAACTGGCAACACGCCTGACTCTGGAGCACGCTGCGGAAAGGGCCAGGTTCGCTAAGTAGGTGAAGCGTTGCGGAGTTAGTCGCATGGGGTGCGAAGGTCGAAGTCGACTTTCGCACCCTTTAGGCCTCCATTCTTGCACACATTCTTGCACACCTCCGACTAACCATTCGCGGACTCGTGCGGGCTGGTAGATGCATGATGCACGCCTGCAGCTAGCTGGCATCGAGGGAAGCAGTGTCGAGCATGACGAACGTGGGAGCCCGTCGCCTGTAACATGCAGCGCACTGATCCAGACGCTGAACGCGCCTCATCCCAGTCCTCCCTGACGGTCTTTAGCGCCATCTTCAAGCGATGTCCGCCCAACCAATGGGGAAACCAGCTTGACCCTGCTTACCTTTAGTCCCGGTGCGTGGCCGTTTTCGAACTGCTTGTGGTTCTCCACGACGAGGTGTACTGACCGCATGACCCTAACGCTCAGCGCAACATCGTGGCTATTTGCGGTCCAGGTTACCGATCGCCTACTCACCACCACGCCCGGCGGGATGCCGTACGACCGGGATGCGAACAAGAACATCGTTCTTCACGCCCGCGATGGTGTCGCCGCATTGGCGTACAGTGGGATTGCGTACATTGATGGAATCCCCAGTGATCAGTGGATCGTGGAAACGATCACAACCGAGAACTTGGGCCGCGGAGACAACCGGCCGACCATGTCTAGTGGACCGCCGAAACGGTGGCCGAAGTTGGGGCATGCAATGCGGCTTGTCGGCGAGGCCTTCAACGAGGGATGCAGGCGCGACCCAAAGGGCGTTGGTGCAAACCGGTTCGAGGTGCTCGCGGTTGGTTATCAAGCCGCTTATCCCACCTACCCCTGGTTTCGACCCATCACGCTTGCATACGTCAAAGAGGAGAATCAACGGGCGGGAACGTTCTGCAGCGGCACACGATGGCTCCGGCACCCCGTCTTCCAAATGGGCCTCTCGCCCGCGACGAACGCTGCGTTTGTAGAGTTCGAGCAGCTCAGGGTTGCAACCCGGGGCTGTGGCAGCGCGGCAGAACTGGTGCACTATTACGTGGAGGCCATCCAACGGGCAGCTACGCGTAGCACCAGGATAGGCGGCGACTGCCTTAGCATTGAGATCGACTATCCAGCGAAGCCAAAACCAGAGGTCCGCGTCCGCTTCGTTCCTCGCCCCGATCGACCTGTCCATCCCCCGGGGCGGGCGCTCAGGGTGGCGGAATCACGAGCGTTTTCGCCTTGGATCGTCGGTCCAAACCAGAGTTTAGCGCCGTCGATCTTCTCGACGGAAGGATGGATGTGCTACCCGTTGGGGCGCTATGAAGTGAAGGTCCGCGGCGTGGATGTCATGGGGCCGGAGACGGTCTTATTTTTTGGGACGCAAGAGCGTCCTGCGTGGCCCGCAGGTCTTCGCGAGCCCGAAGGGCCGGACCTCATGGAGATTTTGAGACGCGAGTTGAGGAAGGCTGGGCCTCCCGCGGCGTGAGCATTCGCAGCCAAACGAGGTCCTTGGGGTTGCGACGTTTGAAGACCTGCTCCGGCAACAGGATGGGCTCCCGTCTAATCGCTTCAGGTCCTTCAGCTCATGCCGTAACCTCCAGGTCGATCGAGCCGATCTTCTTCGCCAGCTCCGCGGCTGATGCGGCGGGATATAGGCACGTCAGGCACCCGCTTTGCTGGACCTCGACGCTCGCGTCGGGCACCTCGTGCGGGTCCCAGCCGCCCAGGAACACGAACATAGGATCGTCCCCCTGGCCCTTGGTGAGGGCCGAGCGGTAGCACTCGACCATCAGCAAGTGGTCTCGTAGGGGCCAGCCCTTTGGCTGACCGAGGAACACCACCTGCCCCACTGCTCCAGTGCGCCGGCTCTTCACGGATGCCCGCGGGCCGGCGAAGCCGTCCGGCGGATCCAGGTTGGCCTCGATGTCGCGCTTGCGGCGCCATTGCGCCGCAACCACCACGCCCGGCGGTGGGTCGCCCTCAAAGATGAAGCGGAGGTAGGGGCGCCGACCCTTCACCTTGCCGGGTTCCAGGACCTCAAACCCGCTCAACCAGAACGCGTGCAGGTCGAACAGGTGGCCGATCGTGTTGGCGAGGGGGAAGGACGCGCGGCGGATCTCGGTGCGCACTTTGCCGCTTTGCGAAAACAACGCCTCGCCGCTGGCGTGGTGCGAGAACTTCACCAGGTGGGAGGTAGTGCGGCCGTACTCGGCCAGGTCGAAGGTGAAGGGCGGCTTGGCCCCGGCGGGGATCTCGATGCGACTGACGATCCCTTCCGTCCGCTTGAAGTAGGGGAACGTGACGAACACGCTCCCGTCCGCCTTGCCAAACACGATCTGGCAGAGCTTGTAGGTCGCGAGCGTGGTCGACACGACGACCACGGCTCGCTCCGCCGCCACAAAGCGCAGATGCCCCTCGCGCTCCTCCCACCGTCGCCCCATCCCCATCCTGATCCTGTGCCGCAACCCTCCAAACTGCACACCGACGCCGCGAGCGCCTAGGGCGTTCTTGCGGCAGCAGCAGGCGCTGATGCCGCGTGGCCACTGATCCCTTCAGTCGTAGGCGGTCAAGGCGAGCCTCATGCCTGCCTCTTTAGGGCACCCGACCGCGGAACGGCAAAGGGCGGCACGCTCGGGGCGTTTGGGATTAGTGAACGACGCTAAATTACGAGCATGAGGTTCTGTTTCGCAGCCTAATTGACCAGCGTTTTGGACGCTATGACCAAAACAGACCAAGAAGCCCGAGTAGCCCCCGAGAACGAATCCGAGTTTCAGGAACTGATGGAACTCGTCGATCGGACCTTGCAGAACCAGGGAGTACCACTGCACAGTCGTGAAATGGCTGCGCTCTCAGAGGTGTCGCGCCTCCTCAAAGTGATGCAGTGGCCGATGCAGGCAAGAGACCATCAGCCGCTGGCGGGATCGTACTCTGGTCTCGACCTTACCGCCCGCTTGATTCGTTGGGTCCGAGATCGTTACGGCGAACGTCTGAAGGCCTTCGATCCACGACCCGGCCGCGTCGCCTTGCTTCTCCGTTCGGACGTATGGGTGTTTCATCTCCCCCTAATCGTGGGTGGGCACGACGTCGTCGCGTCCCGCGAGATCGAGTCCTCAAAGGGGATCGAGCCGCCGAACCGTCCTACAGTACCGGTCTACAATATCTTGGATGCCCTGGAAGGCTTGACACCATCCCTAAAGCGAACGCTAACTGACCAGGAGCTCAGCGAGCTGCTGGCAATTTTTCGAACCGGGATGGCCGCCTATCTTCTGGCCCGGTCACTACACGACCGTCCTTTCGTCACGGAAGCGATAACCGATCATGAGTCCACTGTTGGCTTCCTTGCCGGCAACGATCGGCATGCCGGTCAGGCACGTTGGGCGGCCTTGCAGGCGTCTGAGAAGATGCTCAAGTCGTGCATCGAGCTGTCGGGCGGGCGGCCAGGGAAGCATCACGATTTGCGCCGCATCGCTTCAGCGGTAACGACGGCGTCAGGCCTGGTGATTGACCCCGCTATTCTAGACCGTATTCAGGTTACGGCCGACGTCCGTTACGGCCAGATCTCTGCGACGGTGCAGGAGGCAGTCAAGGCGCATCACGCGTCGCTGGAGATCACCCGAGCGGTGGCGGCTCACATGCGCCGGCAATTGGGTCGAGACGGCCTAGATTGGTCAAGCGTCCGGCCCTCGTACTGAGAGGCTCGGAACCTTCACAGCTGCCTCAACTGAAGTCGACCGGCCACGTTGTCCACTACCGCGGTCTGCGAGCCTCAGGCGCCGCGGTGACCGCGTGGTACGGAACCCCAGGCAGACTTCGATGACCCACGCGACTTGTATCTACTGCAAAGCAGTCGCGCCGACCGTTCGCTTCAACAGGGAGCATGTACTCCAGAATGGATTCGGGAAGTTTCGTGAAGCCCTCGTGCTGCACGACGCGGTGTGCGAACCTTGCAACACTTTCTTCTCAGGCTCGATCGACATTGCTCTGACTCGGGACAGCGTTGAGGGACTAGAGCGTTATCGGTGGGGCGTCAAACGACCGGATGAAGTGGCTCGCTTTCGGTATCGGAACCTGACAGTCCGTGCGCATGATCTCGGCGATTTCTCTGGTGTCCCCGTGCGTCTGGGGCCCGGGGATGATGAGCGACCGCTCGCGGCAAACATAGTTCCGAGCGCCGCCGTTCACCGTCGAAATAGCGACGAGCTTGTGTTCTTCTCGGAAGACCAGATTCTGAGTGGCTCATGGAACACCGACGCCGTCGACTATACGCGTGGCCTCAAACTCTTCGGAGCGGACGAAGCAACCCGGCGGATGCGTGACGCTCTCGAACGACAAGGAATCAAGCTCACTTATCGCCCCCTCGCCTTAGTGGCACCGCCCGGAGACGGTGCTACTCTTCAGTATGAATTTGGAATGCCACCAGAGGTTCAGAGAGGCATCGCTAAGATAGCGTTCAATTACCTAGCGTTTCGCGAAGGGGCGCAATTCGTATTGAGTCCCGCCTTCGATCCCATTCGACAGTTCATCCGATTCGGCATCATTCCTTTGCTCTCACCGCTTGAGACGAATAACGACTTGCCGTTCCGAACCAGCGCAGCGGAGGGGTTCGTTCCCGTTGTTCATTGGGTCTCTCTTGAGGCTCACGCCAGCCACCGGAACCTATTGGGTGTTGTTTCGCTTTTTAGCGTGTTACGACACACCGTGATCTTGGCGGAGGACTATGACGGACCTTGGTTTGATCTTCCGCTTGCTCATCTCTATAACGTCAAGGCGCTGACGGTTTCTGAAGTGCACCCAGTGATACCCCGATGGAGGCACGACGACCGATCCGGCTCGTGAAGGGTCCGTTCGGAACGGCCACGCTGGAGGAGATCGAGATCTGTAAGCTCACCTTGGCTGCATTCGGGCGTGTCACCTCGAGCGAGGATGGCAAGACGTACCACAGAAGCAGAAACGGTGGGCACTAGCAGTACCCACCGCTTCTAATTGCCCCTCCTGGGCTCGAACCAGGACTCTCCTGATCCCGTACCACTTCGGCTTTCGCCGCCGCTTCAGATACCGAGCGTTCGTGGTCTGGACTGTGCCTTCGCCTGCGCCGTTATGCGGTCAGGCGGCTCCCACCCAGTCTCTACACCTTCCCCATCTTGAGGCTTGGCTCGGCGTTACCAGTCAAGGGTTCGCCGACTTCGAGAGCATTCACGCGCGCCGTTTCCGACGTGGTGTCCAGCGAGCTCACCGCGAGGTGCCGCTAGAGTCAGGCGTGTTGCCAGTTACACCAAGGGGCAGTATTACTCCCGCACTCAAACTTCTGACAAGCCGCGCTCGTGATCATTTTACCCTGCAGCTCGCACTTGGTCAATTGAGGTTGCGTCGTGGGAGAACCTTTGGTCCAACCCTGTTTGCAATGAACCATCTGCCCTGCCATCCCTAACGCGAGTTCGTGTCGTCCGCATGTCAGGGCTCGAGCACTCAGGGTTGGACTCTGTCCTTCGGCAGAGCAGTCTCTAGTTCCGTGACAAGAGTGTCATGAAGCGAAAGCACGACCAGAAGGAGGCACCAGAGAGTCAGTCCGGGGAGAGCTCCAGTGCAATCCATACGCCGGCAACGGCCACCCAGCGAGCATCGGTGATACCTGTTGGCCTCCCCGGCTGACTTTGTGCAACGTCAAAGCGCTGAAGGTTTTCTGGGATACGGCGGGTTATTCCCAGTCGTGAAACCCAGCGCGTCGGAACGGCCAGTCGCCTGAGCACCGCACGCGAAGGCCGGGTCGATAGTAGCGAGAGCGAGTGTTTACGATGTTGCCCGCAGGTTGGAGTCGCATAATCAACAGGGATTCGACGAGTCCCAGGAGCTCTGACGAACGCCGCCCTCCGTCCTCCAGGATGAGATTGCCCTGTAGCACGCGGACTTCCTCGATACCGTATTTGTCCAAGAGAAAATCGAACAGATCAGCCTTGTGGTCCCCGTGCATTCGCTGGCGGACTGTCTGATAGTCGGCCTTCCCGATGTACAGCAGCCAGTTACGCTGTGGATGCAGATAAGCGTAGAGACAGAAGGCGGCTTGCCAATCTGGATCCCTGCGGTCGCCAAGTTCAACCCACGGTATTTCCACCCGGAGAATCGACGGCATAGCGCGCTCGCAATCAAGCCCCCTCAGCCCAGTTAGACACCCACCCCTGACCTGATGTATCGCTGGACGTCGACGGCATCACCTCGTCCGCGAATCCCGCGGCAGTAATAACAGTCCGGCATCGGCGCGTCCTTCAAGACTCCCACCGCGCCCCGCTGCCCGTGATAGGTGAGCACGCGCTGCGGCGCGCGGAGGCCCGTCACCGCAACCATGAACTCCGTGACGCCGAGCGAGACGATCACACCGTTGATTGAGACCACCGACGGCCCGCTCCGCCCCAAGGCGGCGCGCTCGAGGCCGTAAAGGGTGTCCCGATTCCGCCGGTCCTCGACTCCAGCGAGCTCCGCCTGCGCCTCGGCGACGTCGAGCAGGCCGCCGCAGACCAGACAGCCGCTACCATCCCACGCAACACACACCTGGCCCCCGTAGAGCAGCGTCTCGCCCCGAATGACATCCGAGGCGAGGTCGATGTAGGGCTTGGCGTACGCGGCTGTGAGCTCGGTGAGGACGAGCCGCGCGCCTTCCGAATCAAGACACCCAAAGACGTAGTCTGCAGCGATCACCGCGGCGAATGCCGCGTCGCTCACGAGGGAGGCGGGGATCTTCACCACCTTAATCACGGGGTCGATGCCCACAGCCGTCCGCTCGCCGATGGCCACTTTCCGTGTTCCCGGGATGGGGTCATCGTGTCGGGCGCCGATATACCGGTTCCGATCCGTAATCGCTAACTCCTCGCCGTCGATGAGCGCGAGCTCGCCCACGCCGAGAAGCGCGAGCTGCTGGACGACTTGGGTGCCCAGGCCACCGACGCCCACCACCGCCACGCGGGCGGCCGTGAGTTTCGCCTGGCCCTCTTTCCCGAATAGGCGCTCCTGTCGCTCGAAACGGTCAACGCTCATCGGATTCCACCTCCACGCCGGAGAGCCCTGTCGGCGTGAGCAGCTTCTCCGCCACGACGACACCATCCAGGCGCTCCGCTACCTGGGCTCCGGCGATCCACGCGAGGCCGTCCAACCCCGAGCGCGTGACGACGACCGCGAGATACGGCCGGCCCTTCAGTCGCCACCACACGTGCGGGACAAACTCCCGGAAGCCGGCGCGGTCGCTCGGGGAGAACGCGGCCGGCCACCGGCCGGTGTGAGAGTGGAACTCGACGAGCGAGGCGCCGAGGTCATGCGCACGCTTGATCACCGCCGCGCGCATCGCATCCGCGAGTTCAAAGTGGACCGCCGAGCGACTTGCGAATCCGTCAGGCAGCACGGGTGACCACTCGACCGAGCGAAAGACCTCATCACCGTCGTGCGTCGTTTCGCGGGCGGCGTACACGAACGCCGCCTCCTCGACCCTGTGTTTCGTCGGGACCAGATGGTCCCACAGCGCGGCGTGTTCGGACGGTGAGAGCGCGAGCAGGATCCGACGGCTCACTTCCCCTCCCGGAACCGCGCCGCGATACCCACGGCCCAGTTCAACAAATTGGCGCCGGTCTTGGGATCGGCGGTCGGCCGCCAATCTCCGTCGGGCGTCCAGGAGAAGATCCCCCAGACACCACCGAACGGCGGCTGCGCGGGCGCGGGTTCGGTATAGTTGTCGGGCCGCTGGCCGTTGAACGTAAGGCCTCTAGGCACGTAGATGCCGTACGGGGGCGTGCCGGGATGGCTGACTTGCGGCTGGAACGCCACGTCCGTCACGGGGCGGTTCCACCCCGCGGGAAGCGGGTAGCTCGGAATCCGGAACCAGTGGCCGTCGGGGCGGTAGTCGACATTCGGCCACCGCCCGCGCAGCAACACGAGCTCCTGCTCGATGCGCTCCTGCATCGCTAACCCCGCTTGAACCGGATCTTCTTCGAGAAGCCCATGCCCGGCTTCAGCTCCACCACTTCGCCGGCCGCGAGCGTTCGCTCGTTGTTGTCCTTGTCGATCAGGATCGCCCCCTGCGACGGGTCCCAGCCGCCGAGTGCGATGATCTGCTCAGTGGTGATCGTGTCCTGGTCCCAAGGCTTCTGCATGCCTTCGATGTCCAGAAAGAACTTGGGGCCCTGTCCTTCGGTCGTCGTCTGCTGTCCACCCACTGGGGTCGTCATCGGTGCATCCTCCTGCATCTGCCGTTTGTTTAGCCCGCGGACCAAGGGGTGACGCGGCGCCCGCGGGCGCGCCGTCTCACAGGCTTCAATGGATCGACATCATAAGCTGTCGTCAGCTTACTAAGCGAGTAGTGTAGCCAAAAAAAACTACAGCGTCAACTCCCGCTCCTCGTGTTCGGGGTGGAGGTCCCCGAGGCGGATCCGGGCGACAAGTGGGTTCACGTCGAACACATCGGTCAGGAGCGCGACAGCCTTCTCGCGGCGAGCTTCGGGGAGCACATGATGGCCAAGCGCCCCACTCCGCGACATCACGCCCTCGAGACACCGCTCCACTAGCTGTCGGGGCAGCAACAGCGCCCCCATTGCCTGGTTCGCCTGGAATTCCCACCAACGGCCACGATAGGCGGGCCGGCCCGCTTGTCGTCCGTTGGCGGCCGCACCATCTCTACACAGTATGCGGCTCGGTCCTATATCCGCGTCTCCCTCGAAGAGAGAGCGCGTGTCCTCCCCGAGGACGAAGAGGTGGGCATGGAGCAATCCATGACCGCCTCCCTCATGCGCAAGCGTCGTGCTGATCCGCCGCTCGGCGGCCCGCCTGCCGTCCTCGCACAACGCACTCGAGACCACGATCGCCTCCACGCCGCTCCGGTTGAAGCGGGTATAGCCGAGAACACCGTGCGGCAACTCTTCATACGTCGGAGAAATATGGAAGCGCTTTTCAATGAACCGCTCCACGCGTATCGGCTCGGGCTGTGATGGGTAAAGCCCTACCCCGTGGAGTTCCTCCGTGCAGATCCGCTCGATTTCCTTGAGTTCATAGAACGGCCGTTCAGCAAACGGGCCGCTCGTCGCGCGGAAGGTTTTCATCCCTTCTTCGGCTGCCCCCTCTTGCGCTCGACTAACTTGAGCAACTCCTCCGGCGAGATCTGCTCTTCGACCACTCGCCGAAGTGCGAGACCCCATGTTGGGTCCGCGCTGGCCTTGCGTTTAAGTTCTTCCACCGGCGGTCGGGCGTCATGGCTACGGAGGTCTTCGATCGTGGTTCCCAACGTCCGAGCCATGTCAGCGAGGACCTTGTCCGAAGGGTGTCGGCGACCCAGCTCAATGTCTGATAAGAACGCTGCGGACAGTCCGCCCAGCTTCTTTGCAAACTCACGGAGCGATAGATCCTTCTCTGACCTTAGTTCGCGGATCCGCTCACCTAGTGTTTTTGGCATGATGTACGCTGATATAAGCTTACAAAGGGTTGGCAGAAGTCAAGTGGAACCGCTGGCCGGTTTGTCGGACGAGCGGGGCTCGGACGAATTCCAACGTTGATCTGGCGGGGGTCTTAGCGGGCTGTGGCGGCCAATCCCCATGATTCGGCCGTGGCGGGTAACTCGTTCCACTCTCGCCCGTCAAGCAGTCGGCCACCAGCCTTTGGTGTCTTCCCACCAACTTGCTTGAAGAAAAATGGCACACCAGCGCGCTTGCACGTGTCCTTAATTCTTCTGGCCCACAAAGGGTTCATTTCCCGATGCCCCGGGCCGCTCTCACCCCCCACTATCACCCAGTGAATGCCTTCCAGATCGAGTTCCATCGGCCCCAGGAGAGGTTCGCACGACAGGAACCGAACACGAGCGGGCACAAGCCGAAGATGCCGTACACGATATGAAACCTCCCAGTTCTCGACCGAGGCGCCCATCCAGATGTGGGGCGGCACTTCGCTGCAGCCTAGGTGCTCCCGGTAGCGCTTCCAAAACCGGGCTACCCGTGACGGGCGCTTCGTGAGCACCTGATAGATGTGCCACTCGGCTCTGAGCATGACTTCAAACACCTGAACGGTGAACGATTCTGGGATGTCACGATGGAATAGGTCAGACATTGAATTCACAAACACCATTCTTGGTTCAGCCCACCGAAGCGGCTGATCTAGTCGCTCTGGCCAGAGTCGGACCGAGAAGGGGTCGCGTCGATTAGGCTCAGTGTCGATTGCGGGAAGTCGCTTGAGGTAGGTATCCCGGAGTCGCAAACGGGCTAGCCGCTCCGCGTAACAATGGTCGCAACCCGTGCTCACTCTAGTGCACCCCGTTACCGGATTCCACGTCGCGTCGGTCCACTCGATTGCCGTCTTCGTGCCCATGGTGGCCTCGAGGTGAGCGATAGAGGTGACCCGAACAAATACCGAACCTATGAGACTTCCTGCCGTAAGTCAATGCACTGCAATGTGCAGACATAGTCCTCCTCAGGGCAAACCGCGCCACCTAGTCACGGTTCCCTACTTGAAGTGGAGCACCACATCGTCCGGGAATGTCCCCTTCCTTCGCTTCGTGGCCGGAGCTCTCCGCGGCTCCACTGCAACTAGCTCCCGCTGCTCTATTAATCGCATAGCTGCCGTTTTGTGCTTGTCGAGGAAGGGGGTCTCGTTCAACACGTACTCCTTCACCGCTCCTGCAAGCACGGTCTGACCCGCGAAGTTCCCAAGAATGACTTTGACTACCTGCTCCGCAACATCGGCCGCCGGATCCAGCAAGACTAATTGGGTCGGGTCGGTGTTGTCACGGAATCGAAAGGCGCCGGTGGGGTCTGCGCGCCACATGGCCTCTTTCATCTTCTCATGGCCCAAGGGATGCTTGGACGCGAAGAAGAGGTAGTAGAGGACACGCTCGGGTTGGTCGCGAATCTCAAACGAGCGAACAAAGGTTGCACAACTCTCCAGCTGACGTTGGTACAACATCCGAAGAGACTCAACACGATCTCCACCCCCGTCAGCAATCTTCAAGACCTCGTCGGTCCCGAACAGCTCAACGAAGTGCTTTCGAATCGACTCGTCAGGGTGCTCGAGAAACCTCTGTATTGGATTGACCATAAACGTCACGAACACTTCGCAACGGGGGTTCTGAAGAACCTCTTTGACGAGCTCGAAGGGGGCACCTGCAAAGCCGAACGGGTCAATGAAAACAAATGAGGGAGCAAGTGTTTGCTTGTCTTCCTTCAGCGAACGAAGGAGCCCCAGAAATAGGTCGTCAAAACGCCCCTCTTCCGTATCGACTTTGAAGTTTTTGGGGAGCGTCAGCTTCTGAAGCTCAGTCTTGAGGTGCTCGACCCGATCCTTGCGGTTGTCCACAAAGAGGAAGATCACGTCACCTTTGAGTCGGTCCTTGTGCTCCACCGCCACTTGCAAGGCAATCAAGGGCGAACCCGGTTCGCCTCCCTCGTAGCGGCCGGGACCCGAAAAGCCATCAACGTAGATCACACGGCCGTGACGCGTGCCGAGGATTGGAAACCAGGCTTGCAGGTAACGCTTCAGGATCTCGTGTTTGGCCTTAGTATGCGGGTCAATTGGCCAGACCGTTTCCTGCGGTGTTGCCATAGTGGCTTACAGCCTCCGCCGCACCCCGGCCTTCAACTCATTGCACTCGAACCGATGGAGCCTCGTCATAACATGGCGCCCGAGAGTGGAGCTATTTAGGGCGTTTTTGCGGCGGAATGGGGCGGAAATGCGACAGGCGGATAGGGCTGGGTAGTGAACCGACGTAATCAAGACTTGTTGCTGATAGCTGCTCGTTGTCCCTCCTCCGTTAGCAACCACCGGTTCGACGGCTTCGCCTCGATCCACCCTTCCTTCACCATCGGGCGCCGCGCTCGCTTGACCATGACCTGCCAGTGAGGGCGGCCCTTGCCGTCCGTACCCAGATCGCCTGCCTTGAACAAAGCTGTGGCCTGCGGTGTCAGATGAGCCTGCAGCTGCGGGAGTGTTGCCTCACCACCCAGGTGAGCGAGAGCGGCCAGAATCGGCTTATAATAGCCCCACAGCGGAGTGCGCTCGCTTTTCGGTACTCGCAGGGAACTGTCGGCAACCGATATCGACCGCCAGTCCGTACGTAGACTCTCGAGACGCGCGCGGAATTCGGGTATCTTGCGCGCGGCCTCCACGAACGCCTCGCCGCCCCCGTAGTTCCCCTTAGCGACCAGCTTTGCCGCCTTCTGATTGCTTTGCTTGACCGCCCCTTTGAGCGCAATGAGCGCGCGGCGCAGCAGACGATCGACTTCCCGGCCTCCCGGTATACGAGTCACGCGGCGACCGCTCCTTTCGCCGCGGTGTCTCGAATCATTTCCATGAGGTCCAAAGGCTTTGCCAAAACCTGCACCCCCGAGGGGGCCCTTCCTGTCTTGAAGATCGTCCGCCAGAAGTCGAGGTTCTGCTTGGCGCCGAACACCGTCGTGCTCAGGTTGCGATCGATCCAGCACGGCAGGGTCCCGAGCCGGCGCATGAAATTACCCAACCGCTGCCAGAGCGGCTCGGGGAAGGGTATCTGGAGGAGGCGTTCCTTATCGACCGGTTGCCCAACCCAAGCGAAATAGTTCTCGCAAACAAGCCGCACCCATTCGAGAATGTTGGCCAGAATTTCCTCCCGGGCAACGCGCCACGCTCGCAGGTGTCCCTCAGCGATCGTGTCGCCTTTTTGAAGGCGATTCTCAAGCTTACGGCCGCCGATTTCAGGATCCCATTGGCCGACGAAGAAGATATCGGCGAACAATGTCATTAGCCTGACGAGTTGATCGCGTTCTACGAAGCGCGGGTTGTCGCCGCGGTCGGCTCCCTCACCAATGGGGGTCGCGAGCGCCTTCTTGTAAAGGAATTCACTGAAGAACGTGCGTTCAACAGCCGAGTATGCCAGCGGCCGGTCTCCTGCCTTCCCCGCCCACTCCACGAATTCCATCAGTCGATTCTCTTTGTTGTATGTGACAGCGTCCCGAACGGCGTCCACCACATAGCGCAGTACCTCGCGATGCTCCCCGCGGAAGAATGTGACCAAGTCCCGTTCGCTAAAGGAGAAATCGTCGTCGCGAAGCCCCTTGATGTCCTGGTATTGACGGACGCGCTCAGCGTAGAGTGTGCTTCCCAGATGTCGGAGGACAGAGACGTCAAAGGCTACCTGACGAAGCTTGTCCCCGGCGTTCGTGTTTGCCTGAAGAAGCACGTTCGTATCGGGCTCGATGAAAATCCGGACCGGAAGCGCTTTCACTCCCAGCAAGATCTGAGCGGCTGCCTTATGCTGCCCGTCGAAGACCTTGACCGGTCCCTCGACGCCCGCGTCCGGCGCCCACCACGCAAGCGACACCTGGAGCTGTGGCCGCTTCTTCATGAACTCCTCGATTAAAGCCCGGACGTTGGAGCCGATGGTTCGTGGATTGATTCGGTCGTCATGATGCAGATACTGGAGGGGGAGAACCGCGAAGCAGTATTCCATGCCGCTCAGAGAGTCCAAGTACAAAGGGATACCGTGTATCGCGGTTTCTCCCGCTGCGGGCAGTGCGAACTCGACCCGGCCGTCGACACGTTTCAAGCGCAGGTTCGTGGTCGCACCACCGTAGCGCCCCAACAGATCACCAAGATTTACTCCGCGCGAGCCGTGCTTCTGAGCATCCTCCTGCAAGCGGTCAAACTCCGCCATACGGCGCGCAACCCGTAGGTCCGCACTGCCCTTTCTACGGTTACAGCTGGCGTGGGTCAGGGCGAGGTTTTGCTCGTCGTCCGGTCCGCCATCAACCAGAGGCACGATGTGGTCGATGTCGAGCTGGCCCTTGAGGAGATCAAGGTCGATCACCTCGTCGCAGATGAAGCACCGTTCGCTCTGGCGCGCAAGCAAGCGCTTTTCGAGGGCTGCGCGCTCGTCCTTAGAGAGGCTTGAGAGAAACGGTGAGTGTTCCGGCATTCATTCCTCCAGGTCGTTAGCCCCACGGCCAATCTTCAGGAACCTCAGCAGGCTGCATTTTCCGTAAGAGACGTAGGCGAATCTACGCTCCACTAGGGACAACGTCAGCGTCTCGACCCACGCAGGAGGCTGTCTGGCGCGAAGATCCAGCCTTCAACTCGAGCGGTGCCGTGATTTGGATGCATGCACACGCGAGGCAATAGCCGGGCGCCGACGCCGAGCCGCGTAGCCTCGTAGCACGCTGCGGATATCGCGCATAGCCCCGCGTCCTGCTCGTGTTTGTTCTGAAGTCTTCGAAAGGTGTGCACGAGCGTCGGCACGCGCCCTCGTCTGCTGGCCAGCTGTCTCCACAAGGAGGGATATACCTCGATCACCGCCACGCGCGCTCTGTCTGATTCGAACGGGATCACCCGCGCCGAGGGGTGACCCCTGCGGAGCTGAGCACACCCTGCTCGCGCCTTGGTCGTGTTGTTTGCGAGCCAGGACAGGGCCGGCGAGAGTGGCGACCTAAAGGCCTTGGCGGTATGACGGTCGGTGTCGCGGAAGGCCAAAGGGTTGTCGATAAACTTCGGCAGCAGCCCGCCAAGGTCCGGGACACTCCGCACGGGCCGGACCGCCGCCTTCACGAAACCTTGCGGGAAGGCCAATGGGGCGTCTACGCCGATGACGATCCGAGGCGCAGTTGTAAGGAGGGGCTCGACCTGCACACGCGCTGCCACCTCAGAGAGAGTGAGCTCGCCCCGTGCGATAATGTCACCGAGCCCGCACCTAGTCACACGGCCCACACGTTGCAGATGACCGTCGCGTCGGAGAACTAACGCTGCGAGGCCATCGCGCGCGCCGTGCCACCCTCCCACATCCCACCCAAGACAGAGCGCTATCACATAGGCCTCGGAGTGCCATCCATGTAGCGTCGACTGCAACGGCCTTCGCTTCACGCTCATCCAGAGGGGCCATTGCGGGTGAGGTCGAGCCTCAGAGCACCTTGACCAGCTCCGCCACCACCTTCACCTCCCCCTCGTCCTCAGCCTGAAGGACGATCGCCTTGTGCGCCGGATTCGTCGGCCTCAGGACAATCCGCGCATGCCGCCATCCGCCATCTTCGTCCCTCACCTTTTCGCTGTGGTAGCGTTTTACTGTATAGCGCCCACCCGTTTCAGGGTCAGAGTATCCGTGGAGCTGCACCAGCACGACCTTCCCTTCCCGCGATCCGGGTCGGACATACCTGAAGAGGCAGTAAGCACCGTCCGCGATCTCGGGCTCCATCGAGCGGCCGACGACTTGAGCCAGGAACATTCCCTTTTGGAGTTTGGGTGGGTTCGCAGGCTCCACCCACTCGTCGAACTCGACGTCCCGGACTTGTCCGAAGCTCCCGGCGGCAGCCTTCAGGGTGAGGAGCGGCACCGCCGTGACGTAGCGCTCGGTGGGCTTGGGCGCGCGACTCAGCCTTCGGAACGGGAGCACCTTGGCAGTAGCTGCGGGGCGCTTGGCCAATGCTGGAGCAGAATGAGCCACGCTCTGATCCCCTGGTGGTGGGTCCAGAGCGGTTTCGTAAGGCACGCCAGTCTCGATGGCGCGGGCTATGGCGTCGTAGCGCTCAACGATTAGGCGTTTCGTGCGGTACTCACCGTACATTGCTTCGTCTTCGCGCTGAACCACTGGGAACGTGTTAAGGATGAAGTCGACCTCGGCACGCGAGAGGCCATACACGTGAAGGAAGGCCGCGTCGAGTTCTGCTCGCAACACACTCCGGCGCTGCACATCCCATTTGAGTGCTAACCCTTCGTAACCGAAGTCTCGCGCGCATGACGTAAGGTCGGCAGCGGTGAATACCAACTCGAGCACTCTGCTACGCAACCAATCACGCAGCGACTCCCTTGGAGACCATGGAGCGCGCTGTCGAAGCGCCTCCGGCCTTGGAACTGGAAGCTGCCTAAGGATGTGATAGGTCAGGTGGAGTCCGCCGATCTTCTGCCGGGCACAGTAGTCGAAGATGATGCTGTTCAGACAAGCAAGAAGTTCGAGCGCGCCGTCCTCTGTTGACTCATTAGGAAAGAAAAGCGGGAACGTATTGCCCACACCCACACGGGGCAGCGCCGCTGCGACCACTGAACGTGCGCTCGCTCGAGCATCGGTAATATCTCGCCAGCCCATCAGCCATCGTCTTCCCCACGACGCAGGTAAGCGCGAGTCAACCTCGCCTTGTTCGACCCAATACCGCGGCAGAGGGGCGTAATCCGGGTCCTCCAGCCGACTGATCGGAACCTCTGGCAAGACATGTCCCCCTTCTCCCGCTCGCAGTGTCCCGTAGTCGCCAAATCGGTGGGTGAACTGGTGGAGCATTCTTGCCTCATACACGGGAAGATACCGCGCACCTCCACGCACGAAGATGTTCGCTTCAAGCTGCCAACCATCTGACTCGAGTTCATCCCTGGTTTTGAAGAGACCGGAATCATTCGCCAAGTGAAACATGGTAGCAAATGTCAGCTCCCAAGGGTTATCCGCCGGTTCACCTTCCCGGACGAGGACTGGCAATCGCTTGTAGATCGCCTTGGTGATTTCTGCGTCCTTGCCCGTTCGGAAGATGGGACATGTACCTGTGTTGGGACTCAGCAACTCAATGTCTGCACTCGTCAGACTAAAATGGCGGTCCTTGTTAGCGAGCTCATGCATTGCCTTAGCCTGAAAGACAAAATCCGCCGCTCTGGCACGCCGCTGGGAGCCAACTAGGGTCACCAGAGCGAAACGGACCATGTGGCCCTGTCCTACCGCAAAGAATCCCTCGTTCTCGAACTCGTACAGACTTGCAAGCGCGCCTCTGGTCACAATGTCACCGAAGAAGAATTTGGTGGGTTCATCGGTCGCTATCCCGGAAGGAACGATGCACCCTACCCGACCGAAAGGGTGGACCAGCGTTCGCATAAGCTCGGCGAACGCGGCGTAGGTGTTGATGTCCCCCCGCCCACAGAGTGGATACCGCCCCGAGTTTCTGACAAAATGACTCTCCCCCTCGGCCTGGCGAGAGTCTTCCAACCAGGCAGCCCATAGCGCAGGATCGTCTTGCTCTAGTTGGATTATCATGCGGCGGCGAGCTGCCGCGTTGGGAGCGTCTGCGATATCGGGACGTCGAAACGCGAACCACTCCTTCTCCTGGAGCTTGATCCGCTCCCACGGAGGGTTGCCGAGCACTATGTCGAACCCCCCGGTCCAGCCAGCCTGGACGTTGGTCGGTTCCTCTCCCAAGGCGAGTGGTCTGTAGATCTCCGGGAATGCGAGATGCCAGTGAAAAAAGCGGTACTGCTCAGCAAGCCGCTCGATTGCCTGCAGGGCGTCAGGAGGTGCGAAAGCCGGATCATGCCCAAGGCGGTGGAGGATCCCCTGCGTCAGTGCAAGGTGCCCACCGTTCGCCCGCCGCCAGACGAAGGCAGCGCACCAGGCGTCGGCCACGAGCCGCGCGCGCCGATACTCGATTGAACCGGAGAGCCGCCTGTAGCCTTCCTCCTGTTGGTGTACATCAACGATCGAGTCGTCGCCGATCGCTTCCGCCTCAGACGCTAAGGCGGAGAGCCGGGAGTAGAATGTCTCTGCCCCGGCACGAAGCTCCACGAAGAGGGTTGTTTGCCCTTCGCGTTCCCTTTTGTTCCGCTTCTTGAGGTCGCGAACAATAGCCGCAACATCTCCCTCAAGCGCTACAAACGCATCGTCTGGGATTCCCGCTGCGACAAGCGCTGGAGTGGCACCGAGAAGGCTGTTGCCCACCCGGATACGGTGGTCTAGGAATGACAGCGGGCGGCCCGGCTCCATCGCCTCGAGCCAAAGGCTCACCTTACAGAGCTCGGCCGCCATCGGATTAATATCCACGCCGTAGATGCAGTGGCCGACGACATCTCGAACGGCTCGCCGAACTTCTTCGGGAGATGGTTCGAGTTCCCCAGTCCGCACCGAGGCAAGTCGCTTTCCGATCCGCTGGGCCGCCGCGATGAGGAAATGGCCGCTGCCGCAGGCCGGGTCGCAGACCTTGAGGGCGAGAATCGCCTGCTCGGGGTTCGGCTTACTCGCTGCCTCCTCAAGGACTGGATCGAGGGCGGAGTCGAGCAGACTGTCGATCAGGCTTGACGGGGTGTAGTAACTGCCGGTCGTCTTCCGCTCACTCCCAGCCACCGTCTCGAGGTTGAAGCGTGCGTTCCGTACATCGATCATTGGCTGGAGCTCGAGCAGCGACTCGTACACACTCCCCAGCTCCTCGGCGCCCAGATTCCGGTAGTCCACGGGACGGAGGGCCCCGACATCACTCGCGAAAGCTAGCGCTCGAACGGCCGCTAGCAGCGCCCGGTTGGAGAGAGCTCCTCCATCCAGATCGGGTACGGACTCCCGCGCCCACAGAGAACTCCCGAGCGACGGGAGCCCGAGCGCAGAGCATCCCGCGTCGTCGCCCAGGCCACGCATCACTACCGTCAGCCCTTGCCAGAGGTCGCAGTGGCGGGTGCCACGGAGCCGCTGGGCGACACGGCGGAGACGGAGAAGGGAATAATGTTCAAGAAAACAGCGCTGGGCTTCCTCCGAGGAACCCGGTTCGAGAAGGAGGCCCCTGTCCTCGGCCACCATCAGGAAGATCAGTCGGTACACGACACGGAGGAGCTGCCGGTAATAGTCCTCCTTGAGCAGAGCACCGTGCTGGAGACGTTCGCGCAGTGTCTGGTTCGATGGATGCTCTAGGAACCCCGCACCCAACGCCTCGATAGCCCGCTCGACGCCGTCGCGTAGCCGGTCAAGCGCCCTCGTCCCTTGCTCCCGGGCCGCGAGTGACCATTGCTCGAGCCAAGACTCTGCCGGGTTATCGCCTTCGACTCTCGACTGGTGGCCCAATAGCCACAGCAAGACGAAATCCGCGTAGACCTCACCATCGAACATCCCACGGAGATCAAACTCTACGAACGCCTGTCTGGTGAGGCTGGCGTTGTCGCGGAGAATGCGGAGCGTTAGTCCATTCGAGACGAAGCCCCAAACGTGAGCCGCGGAGCGGTTCAGGAACTCTTGCACTAACCCATGGGGTGATGAACCAGCCGCGCCTGCCACACGTGGCGTGCGCTTGTCCAGGTCCACTCGACAGCCGACGAGGTGGATCGGCGTGTGTTCGCCCCATGCGTGCGAAATGGGGAACGCCTTTCCGCCCAGCTCGACTGCTCTGGCGGTCGCGAGCCGGCCATAGCCGAGTTCTTGAAAGAGCAAGAGAAGCCAGCGCTCGCGCGTCAGCGAGGTGCCCAGGTCCGTTTCAGGAAGCCTTGCCTCCGCTTCGCCGAAGGCAGCCCAGGCCCTCTGCAGCTTGGCCCACGCGCGACTGGTCGCCTCGCCGATAGTTTCCCCACCGAGGTGGTACGAGTCAGCTGAGAGTCCCCCGAGAGTGGGATCTCGATCGACAACGCGTTGTAGCACGTCCGGAGGAAGGATCGCACCCTGGCTCCGAACAGTGGTGAAGAAGGCCGTCATGACGCTGTTTGAACGCCCGTCGCAGGCAAGAAGACGTAGATCCCGAGCACATCCGCTGGGAGCTTAGGCTCTACGCGATAACGAACACCGCGGCTGCGTGAGGCGTCCCGCACTCGGATATGAGAGCGAAGAAGTTCATTAGCTCGGCGCGTCGCTTCCTCTTCGATGGCAGGTCGGATCGCACCGAATCCGGTCACCACTCGAGCGATGACGTCCCGCGCCTGTTCCGGTACCACATTGCCGGCTGGGGTAGCATCGAGAAGAGCGACGGCGCGCTCGTTGGGAAGCCACAACGCACCCTCGGGCGCACCCTCGAAAGCGAGCAATCGAGCCTCTTCGGCGAGATACAGGATTTCAGAGGTTCCCCCGACAGTGACGAGTTGATAACGGTAACGGACCAGGAGCAGCGTAGTCCGCGTTTGAACCGCCCCGGTTCGGATCGAACCCGCACGACGGGCCTTGCCATCAACCAGGGGGTCGAGCGCCGTGTCGAGGACGTAGGACGCAAGGCCCTCAACGAGGGGATGAGTACGGCCGAGGTAGACAGCATCGGTCTGGATCGCAGGGGAGAACTTCGCAGTGAGCGTCTGATCAGGGCCCCAGGCGGGCAACTCTCTGAGCGCCGGCGGAAGGTCCGTCCGGACCATCTCGACCGTCTCGCCGCGCTCCGTAATCGTCGCGCCATGGTCCCGAAGGGCGGAGACGACGAAGCGCCGAACATCCTCGCCTGAGCCGACCGCGAGCCGCGCCTGCCCTAGTTCGGCAGCAACCTCCTCTGCGCGGATCCCCCGCTGGGCGAAGACCGTGCGGGACTGCTTCTCCTTGGCGGTCGCTCTTTCCCACTCCTCGTGCAACCGGTCGCGGTGCGGCCGCATAACGGACTCGAATCCCTCGAAGACGCCCTGAGCGTTCAAGCCCCGCTCTCCGCGCAGCACTAAGCCCTCTAGCACTGCATTGACGACGGCGTTGGAGTCCGTCGGCACGGGGACCGAGATGCCGAGGGAGTTGCGGATCGTCTGGTGCTTGCGGAGTAGAACATCTAGGACGATCCCATCAATCGGATTGTCCCTGCCGTAGTACGTGACAACCCGAACGGTCTTCTCCCTCTGACCAAAGCGGTCCACCCGCCCCTCGCGCTGCTCATGGCGTGTGGGGTTCCAACTCAGGTCGTAGTGCACTACCGCGTCAAACCAATCCTGCAGATTAATCCCTTCGCTCAGACAGTCCGTACAGACGAGGAGTGGCCGCTCGCAGCCGCCGAGTTGGCGAACCCGCTCCTCCCGTTCCGCTGGAGGCAGCTGGCCGGTCACCACACCAACGGAGACCCTCCGCTGTCGGGTGGAGAGTCGGCGCTCGAGTTCACCGCCGAGGTATTCGGCGGTAGCAATGAACCGACAGAACACGATCGGGTGGGCGCCCGCACGGAGCAGCTCCCCGAGCACGTCTACCAGCCCCAGGAGCTTCGCGTCGGCGTCCCCGCCCAGGGACTCTGCCTCGCGCGCGAGCACGCGGAGGCGCCGCCTGTGAGCCGAATCTCCCGCTTCCTCCGCATCAGCCCCGGGGACGACATCGACATCTTCGGCCGTCTCGCCAGGGTCGAGATCGAAGACCGTGCGGCGGCCGAGATCCTCAGCCTCCTCCTCGGTTGTAGTGTCCGCAACGGACGCCCTGCTCCGCAACGCAGTAGCCGCAGCAGCCGGGCTCGATCCGAGAGCGCGCAGCAGCGCAAGTGCTGCCCACCACCGAACACGCTGCCGATGCTGCGGCGCCGCGGCATCCACCACCGACTCTCTCACGTACGTGATCACACGCTCGAACAGGTGCTTGTAGTTCGGCGAGAGGAGGTACGTGCGCTCGGTCTCCAGACGTTCGGGAAAGGGCGTGTCCTCGTGGAGGTAAGCGCGGATGTCCGCTCGCCGGCGCTGCACGAAATGCTCGGCTAGTCCTCTGCGGTGGATCTCATTCTGGGGTCCGCCGAGGTCACTGGGCAGCACGGAGAATTCGGGGCGGAGGAGTGCCAAAAGCGCGCGAAAAGCGTCCTCGTTTCCGCTGTGCGGTGTCGCAGTTACGAGGACCAGATGCCGGTTCGGGTCCTGCGACAGATCCCGGAGCAGTTCGAACCTCAGATGATTTGCGGACCTGCGCCCGGCGGCCCCCGCCGCCACCACGCAAGCGTGGGCCTCATCCACGATCACCAACTCGGGGCACGTCCGGAGGAACTCGTATCTACGCCGCTCCTGCTTGATGAAGTCCACCGAGACGACTGCATGCGGGTAGCGCTCGAAAAGCGACTCCCCAGCCTGGCAGTCTCGTTCAAGTCTGGCAGCAGTGCTGGCGAGCACCAGTGCCGGGTCTAGGTGGAACTTGTGCCGGAGCTCGTGCTCCCACTGTTCCGCAAGGTGAGGTGGGCAAAGCACCGCAAGCCGCCGGACATCGCCCCGCTCAAGCAACTCCTTCGCGATCAGGCACGTTTCGATGGTCTTTCCGATGCCCACGTCGTCCGCGATGAGAAGCCGGACTGGGTCGAGCTTCATCGCCATGAGGAGCGGAACGAGCTGGTAGGGCCTGGGCTCCACCGCGATCGCACCGAATGACCGGAAGGGGCCCGCGCTTGTTCGGAAGCCGAGGCGGAGGGCGTCGTACAGTAGGCGGCAGGAGCGGAAGTCGCCAAGACGGCCTGAATCCGGCAGATCGAATGAGGCCGCCTCCACCGGCTCGAGGGAGCTAAGGATGCCGGTGACTTCGTCGTCGGTGCCCCCGAGGGGACGGAGCGAAAGCAGGTCGCCGCGCGACTCGGGTAGCACTACCCACTCGCGGCCGCGGGCTCGTACCAAGGAGCCCACTGCAAACCGCGGCGCCGGGGCAGTGGCCGTCACTGATTTACCCCGAACACAGTCGGGTAGCGGGCGACCACCTGTTCCCAGGAATCCCGGTGGTTGAGGCGAATCACGAGGTACCCTTGGTCCTCGAGCGCTACCGTGTTGGCCCGATCTCGGTCCTGTCGCTCCGGGTAGTCGTGGATAGGTCCGTCGACATAGATGACCGCTTGCTCTTCTTGATAGATAAAGTCCGGCCGGGTGCCGGCTGCCTCGATGAGCACCTGAGCCTGGGAAGGAAGCCGGAAGTGGTTGGTCTCGAGGAACTCGAGGAACTGCCGTTCGAGTGTGCTACCGCAGGCCGCGAGCAGACGGGCTAGGTGCGCTTCACGAGGCTCGCCTGTGGGCGAGGTTGCGACCGTGGCGCGAGCGAGCGTGCGGAGCGTCTCCACGATTGTCGCGCGATCAAGCAGTCTATGGTCGCGCTGGTTGGCGTAGCTCATCAGGCAGCTGTAACACGCGGCCTCGCAGTCCTCTCGGCTTCCCGGGGCACGTCGCCTGTCCTCTCCCGTGTCCGGATCGAAGTGCGCCAGCACCAGTGCCTGGCGAGCCACGGCCGCGAGGGCGTCAGGCTCGTCGATGAGGCGTCGCAGCACGCCGGCTCCACCCTCAGCCGACTCGTACAGCAAGACGCGACGGCGTACGTCCGCCGATGGTAAAGGCTCAGCGGCGAGTTCCGAGTCCTCGAGCTGAAACTGGACCTGAATTGCGTTCCGCAGCACGGCTTGAAGTGAAGCCATCGCACCCGCACCAACCTCCTGTTGTGGCTCAACCAGCAGGCAGTTCCGATGATCGACCACGAACGGGATGACCCGCTCGACTCGAGGGCCGAGAGGGTCGTCCAGGTCCCCGTCATCCACCTCTGGGTTGTTCTCCCAATGACCGTCGTCCAGACTCAGACGGAACCCAAACTCATTCCGGTTCTGGCGGCGGGACCAGCCGAGATTGAGCCGCCAGATGGTTGCCGCCGGACCATACATCATCCTGGCTACCACTTCGGGACCTACGCGAGCTTCGGCGGTCTGACGCGAGGCTCTCCCGCCCTCCACGGCGAACTGAATCCCCGTACGGAGCTCGTAACCCAACCGAAAGCGCTCCTCCTCGTCGGAGTTTATCCGGTCCCGCCGCTTGGTGGACACATTTCGGAGACGGAAGAGATTCGGGTAGGCAGCACCGAGAGCCGCGCCGCACAAGTCGCAGAGGTCCGGCAGCAGCCCTTCGCGCTGGGGATGGATGTACCCACAGGTCTCGCACTGGGCAGCCACCGTGATCATCTGCTCGGTCGCTTCTGCAGGGAGGTTGACCTTGTGGATGACGTACTTTGAACCCTCGTGGTAAATGATGCCCCGAGGCCCGAACTCCGAAATCGCAAGGAAACGCGGGCGTGACAGGAATTCGTCGGTCCCCCTCGCTCCGCGGCGACCCGGGATGAACGCCGAGAGAGGAAGCCGAGGGAAGGAATAGCCAGGTAGGAAGCCCTCACTCGCAAGATACCGGTAGCTGTAGAAATCGGCCTCGACGACGTTTGTCTGGTCAGCCAGTAGGTCGAGCTGGGACTCTGCCTCCCGGCGGAGCCGTCGGGCTTGGTCCCGCTCCCGCTGCGTGAGCGACATGTCGTTGCTGGTCCTGGTCTGCAGCCGCACCTGGAGGAGCGCAGACCGGTAAAGAGTTCGCCAGCGGTCGCACGCTTGTTCGAATCGCCGGCTAACCTGATGCAGGACACTCTCAAGCCAATCCGGTGTGTGCCATGGCGCGGTTGCGAGCGCTGGCTCGAGGCTCGAAAGAACCCGACCCGCTCGTTCGAGGGCGCGAGTCTTAAAGCGGTCGTCCTCCAAGGATGCCCGCACGCTCGGGAGCAGAGCCAGCGTTGGGTTCTCGCCTGACGCGTCAAGGATGTGGATCAACGACTTGCCAAGATCCTGGCCCGTCTCGGCGAGCCAGACGGCGTGGACATGCGCCTCGAGGAGGTCTCGATTGGTCAGGTCTAGGCGCGGAGGCGTGACCGCGCCAGCAACCATCTGCTCCGGTCGCCGGAAGAAATATTGATCGTGCGCGTTGCCCCGAGCGCAATAGGTAAATACGAGCGCTGGCTGGCCGCTTCGGCCCGCCCGCCCGCTGCGCTGTGCATAGTTGGCCGGTGTGGGCGGGACGTTCCGCATGTTCACGGCGTTCAATTCTGCGATGTCCACTCCCAATTCCATTGTAGGCGAGCAGTAGAGAACGGGGAGACTTCCCTTCCGAAACGCTTCCTCACGCTCCTGTCGGCGATCGCTCGGGACCTGCGCCGTGTGCTCCTTCGCCTCCAGGCCCAACATCCCCGCGGCGATCTCGCGATAGAAGCGAGTGAAGAACTGGTTGGCGCGAAGGCCAGCCCCTGGTGGCCGCGGAACGCGAATCGGGTCGTGGAAGGCACGACTTCCGTCGCCGGCCCGCCAGAGCATTGCCCCGGCCACCACCTGATATCCGGGCACATCATCAGGGCCAGTGGGATCCTGCACAGCCTCGACGATACCGGCCGTGCGGAGGGCGTCGAGCATGTCGCGCAGAATCACCTGTGAATCCTGGGTAGTGAGCTGCTCTTGGATCTGCGGAAACGTCTCCCGCCGGCGCAAGAGTGCGCCGACGCCGCCGCGTGCGGACAAGTAAACGTGTCCCCGGAAGTCCCCATTCGCTCGCGATCGCGGGAAGGCGATTGCCGCGTCTTCTAGGAGCTCCTGCTCATCGAGGGCCCAAGTGCCCGTCAAGCGCTGGCTGCTGCGTTGGCGGATGCGCTCTTGCTCGTCGCGATTTAGATACTCTACCTTGATCGCCAATTCACGACGGAGAAAGTCCAAGAGGGACTTGGCCGCCCAACCCCGCTGCCCAGACGTGGCCGTCGCCAACGCTCTGTGACGACGCGCCCAGGTCGGTTCGTCTACACAGAGGTCGTCGAGAGAGAGGTACTCGATCTCTAGGAGCCCGCACTGCTCAAGGTTCGGCGCCGTGATTCGCCAGCCACGGCGAAGGTCATGGTAGAGTCGATAACCGAGTACGTCCCGAAGCGCTCTGTCGGTCTCTGCGCGCGCGTGGAACCTCACCGTAGGATCGCTTCCGTAGTGCTCCAGCGGGAGGTTCAGCACGTCAAAGACCTTTTGTGTCAAATGCTCATGGGTCAGTCCCGCGGTTCCAGCATCGGATGCGGCTCGATAGAGCGCCGATCGGAGCAGTCCCACTTCCACGAAGTCGTTAAAGTGCCCGGCCTGGAGAGAGGCGTCTTGACGGTTGTCGGTGAAGCTCAAGAGTTTTTGGGCCCGTTGGTCTAGATAGCGCTGCTTTTTGAGGTTCTGCACTGCGGATAGCGACAGGATCGTGGTCGCCGTGCTGCGCCCACCCAAGTTGAGTGATGCGAGCTTTGCGGCGTCTGAGCGCTGTCGCGCGTCGTACGTCACCTGGCACTGTACACAGAACCGAAACGGGGCTCGCAGGAAGCGAAAGGGCATCCCGTCGCGTGCTACAACACCGTTCGGTGCGACGCGCATGTGCTCCGGCAGCCAACGACGGAAGCTCTGCTTCACTACGCGGCCATTTCGGCGCTCCTCGAGCCAGTCCTCAGGAAGCCGACCAAGTTCCTCCGCTGGGTCAGCTGGCCAAGGAGGATCTTCGGTATTGCTCAGGAACCCGGGCTCGGTTCCTTCCTCTTTTACCCGGTCAAACAACTCCCGCGGCTCGAATCGAGGTGGGCTTCCGTCGGAGGGGGTGACTCTCCAAACCGTGTAGTACTCCTGGCCACACTCGCGGCAGAACGCCGTGGGGAGAAGCACTTTGTCGCGATCTCCGGGGACAAACTGCTGGGCCTCGAGGGTGAGGTGGCGTTGCTCACGTGGCTCCAGAGAGGCATAGAGTGCCTCACCTGAGCTAATGAACTGGTGGATGCGGAACGCGAAGGCCGGGAACCCAGTAGCTGGATTCTGAACGCGGTAACCAGCAAGCAGAGACTGCTCAATGGCGCGGCGACACCGGTCTGGGGACACGCCAGTCAGGTCCGCCAGCTGGGCGCCCGCGCCATTCTCTCCTGTAATACTGAGCGGCTTGGCACGGATCAAGCGTTGCGCTCCCTCATCCGCTCGCACACCGAATGCGCTTTCGATCCAACTAGCGAGCGGGTCGTTCACGAAGGCCGTGTACTCGACCTGAGGCCCAGCCACCTTCTCACCGACACGAGTGGAGAGCGCGCGACGCTCGTCGGGGCTCTCGAAGTTTCGCTCAGTAGTAGCCCGCGCCAGCGTCTCGCCAATTACATTCTCCGGCCGCACTGGGGCCCCGAACAGGAGCGATGCTACGCGAGCAGTCTCGGTCTGCTGCTGCAGTTGCGTGCCCGGCCCCACAAGCGTCGCAGAGGTGCCTACGCACTGAAGGTCGGTCGTATGGAACGCTTCCCGGCATCGGCGCACCAGCATCGCAACGTCTGCGCCCTGCCGGCCGCGGTAGGTGTGTAGCTCATCGAGCACCAGAAACCGCAGACCACGCCCCGCCCGGACCAAGTCGCGTTCGAATGGGCGAGTGAGGACGAGTTCAAGCATTACGTAGTTGGTCAGAATGATGTCCGGGGGGGTTGCAATGATGGCTCGCCGCTCCTCGTCGCTTTCCTGTCCGGTGTAACGGGCGAAGCGTACCAGGCTTTGACCTCGGGGGAAACCGAGGTCCAGGAACTTGCGGAGTTCGTTTGCCTGACTGTTGGCCAGAGCGTTCATCGGGTACACGATGACCGCTTGCACCCCACGCCCGCCCCCGTGACGAAGAACGTGGTCCACGATGGGCACGATGTAGGCTAGGCTCTTCCCTGAGCCCGTGCCTGTCGTGAGCACGTAGTTGCCAGCGGTCTTGGCAGCTCGAACGGCCTCGGCTTGGTGACGGTGCAGCCTCAGGCGCTCCCCTAGTCCGCTCGGGTCACGGTCCTTGCCTTTTCGGAAAATCTGTTCGCAGCGCGGGTCAAGGACGCCCTGCGCTACGAGTTCGTCGATCCATTCGCCGGGCTGGAATGATGGGTTGAGTTGGATGAGAGGGTCTGGCCAGAGCGCCCCGCGGTCCAGCTCGCCGCTCAGGTAGGCCGCAATGCGTGAATCGCGGATCTGAAGGAAGCTGCGGATGTAGTCGCTGTAGTCCTGGACCAAATGGTCCCGGACGTCAAATACTTGCACCAAGGGCTCCTGGGATGGACCCGACAGCCGTCTTACGATGCGCGAGCGCCAGGCGGGCGGCTAGGGCGTTTTTCCGGCACTGTGGGGTGCTTTTGCGGCGTTTCAGGCTCGCTGCGCGCACCTGACCCATTGGCAATGACCAACGCGTCTCAACCTCGTGGAAGGGGGCTAAGGTAGTCCTCCCCGGCGTACTCCGCAGATCAAGCCCAGTTAGTGGGCGGACACCCTGCCGACCGCAGGGTCGTTCCCCCTACGACGTGGTCTTGCGCTCCGCGGCTCGCCGACGGCGTTCAGCTGCCCGTGACATCTTCTGGTGTGGAGTCACGTATCGCGCGCCGGCGTTCAACGTTTCAACCTTCTCGCGCATCGAGGCAGTTCGTGTCAACTCTTCGTAGATAGCCGGGTCGCAGTGCTTGGCGTTCTTCAACCACCGCAATAGCCAGAGGAAGTCATCGACGCTGCGTAAGTCGAGCAGTCCCCTCCTCAAGTAGCGCTTCTCGTTTGAGGGCACGGTGGTCAATTTACCACCGTGTGATCCGATGAACTCGAGCGCCTCTCGAGCGTCCCAAGACGGTCTTTCCCACGGTGGGCACAACTGACGAATGAACGCGAGGATGACGGGTGACCAGTCCGGCGGCGGTCGCAGCGCCACCAGCTTCTTCAGCGTGACGGAGTCGTGTGCATGGGCGGCCTGGGTTTCCAAGTCGGGCATCGCCTCGATGTGCAGGACGTCATACAACCCATGTCTACCGAACGTAATCGCCGTCTCGGCGCTCGAGGAAACGTAGTCTGCATCCCAGGCGTAGGAGCGGCCCAACTCGCTCGCGGTTGGCACCTTTCTGTGAGGGTCGGCGCCGGCCCACAGCAGCAAATTGACCGGCAGCTCCTCATCGTCCATGACAGCCTCCAGCAGGGCAACGTCTAGAGCGTCCTGGAGGCGTTGGTCTGAACGGTTGCGCCGGAGCCATCCGTAGAGGGGCTTGTTGACCGTGTGGGCGAGGTACAAGGCGAATTGAGAATCAGCGGTGTAGTCGACGCCCGCTCGCCAGAAACGGTCGATGAGGTCGGTCTTGTACGTGTCAAGCACGCTGTTGGTTTGGACCCTGGTCGGGTCAGCTCCCCACTGCAGCAGCAAATCGACGATGTTGAACGCCCGGATATTGAGCGCCTCGTCGAGCACAGAGCTCCAATCTTTCGGTTCAAGGTCCAGCCGGTATCCGTTGCACAGAAGGAGCAGCACCAGGTCGCCGTGCTTCTTCCGGATCGCCGTCCGGAGGGGGCTTAGGACGGAAGCCTTTCCTGGGCGTTTGTAGGTGGTGGCCTGAATGGGCCTGCCTGCGTGAATCCAGCGTTCGACGTCGTAGACACGTCCGGCCAAGCAGAGTTGGACGAGCTCGCGTAGCTCGTCGCCATGTGCGGCGAGTTCCCGGGACACTCGCGCCGGCGGTTCAGGATTCGACCGTGGGTCAACAAACGTAGTCATCGTCTCGAAAGTACCAGCAGGTTGCTGCGAGGCCCAGGCGCCCTCCCGCGAGATCGTTCGCCGCGGGCGAGTTTGGAATAGGGGCGACGAAACCGGTGCGACACGTTACCTACCACTTCAATTTTTTTGGGGGGGGGGAGTTGCCTCCCTTCAATCGGTCCCCCCTGGGGGGGGGTCAGTGGGTATCCACCAGGCCCAATCCACTCCCCCCCCTCTTTTTTTCGAGGGGGGGGCCAAGAGCGGCTCCCACCTGTCGCGATGTTGTCGGAAACCGCCCGTGCTCGACTTGACATAATGCCGATTATCGCGCACCGACAACCTAACTAAACTGTTGTTGGGTGGTAACTTACTACTAGCGACAGCACCTCTGGAGGGTTGTTTCGGGGTAGTCTCGGGTCGCACTGTCGCCAGCAACAGTCGGCGCCGGGCACGAATCGGCGATACCGTGGTCGCACGCACGTGAAGGCGTCGCTGGCTGCGTGCGGACCTCCCTGCGAGACACGACTGTTGCGCTAGTTTTGATCTCGTGATGTTGGGCCTCGGTTTATGACAGTCTCACTAGGCGATGCAGACGTGATTCGTGCTTGGCACCTCGTTTCCCACGAGGCTACCAAGGTTGTAGACTCGCGTCTTTGGAAGACGCAGCTCCTGCTCCATCTACACCGGCACGAGCCGGATCAACTGAACAACTTCCAAACCTTGCAAGAGGAGGCGGAACGGGCGGCAGCACGGTTAGAGGCATCGGCCCGCCATATCCTAGAAGAGTTTCACGAACTCCTCGGGCGGACATTCTCCCTCGAGCGGGCTCACCTAGAGCCCGTGGACTCGAAGCGCGCCCAGGCCATACACGAGCACTGTCATTACCTCGGCAGCGCACGCCCGGAAGGCCTTCACCTGGGACTCGTGAGCGACAGGGAGGGTGACCACGCCACGCTACTTGCCGTGGCCACCCTTTCTCCGTTTGACCTTCGGCACATTACGAGCCAACTGCCACCCGGTTTGCTACCCGGCGAGATTTTGGTTCTGTCCCGCCAGGTCACCTTTCCCTGGTCCCCACGAAATACCGCCACGTTCACCCTCAGCCGAATTCGCCGTTATTTGCGCGAGTCCAGACCTGGGGTTCGAATGTTGTTCACGTTCCTCGATCCGAACCTGGGGTTCAGTGGTGCCACCTATCGCGCGGATAACTGGGCACGGCTTGGTAGAGAGCACAAGAAGCGGTACCTCTATGTCGACGGTAACTACGTTACCGATCGACATCTGATCCGAACTTACGGAAGTGCGGCGTGGGAGAAGCTCGCCCCCATCTTAGGATGTCGGCTCGACCGGTCTCGGCCACCGCTGGCACCCCTTGTACTCTACGGCTGTTTTCTTGACCCAAGTCTGAGTGCTAAAGTTGCTTCCCACCCAACGTGGGAGGTTCAACCACCGAACGAACTGGTGGGGAACTAAGCCGATGATCTATCTGTTCACAACCGCTTTCCGGGATCTGTATAAGCGGGATCTAATCAACACCTGTTCGTTTGAGAAGGATACGTTCGTCCAGTTCGGGTACCTGCACAAACACGTGCCGGATGAGATCAGCACTCTGGACGAGAACGGCTTGAAAGGAAAGGGTGGCGTCGTGGTCTACTGTGAGTACTTCGATGTAGGAGACCTGGTTTACCGCTACCACCCGGTCCGGTTAGTCCTAATCGAAAAGGCATCCTTCGACCGGGCCCGAAATCTCTCGCTCGTTCTCCGGATGGGGGAATTTTTCACGTGCGGGGGTGAGCAGGACGACCTCAAGCTGACTGTCGATGATTTCCAAACGTTCGTTGGCAAGAGCCAGATCCGCCCCTCCACCCTGAAGACCGAGAGGGAGCAGCACCGGCCACAGAAGTTCTTGCGGAACGCCGAGGACTGGAAAAAGGAACTATTCAACGGCACCTGGGAAAGCCTGGTCAATTACATGGGCGAACTGAAGGGTCTCGATGATAGTTTCTTTTTGCGATGGATGCCGCAGAACGAGTCGGCGTCGAATCTGCCCGACCCAACCTGGGACACGCGTTCGTGTCGTATGAAGTGGCAGGCGAAGGGCGGCAAGAGTTACGACGTTCGCGTTCTCATGCACCCGGGGAAGAAGGCGAAGGTCGACTCCTTACCCACACTTAGTCTCCGCAACGAAGTAGTCACCGTGCTTGGGCCGTTCGCCCGTCAGTTCAGCGGCGGACTGGAGATCGAGTACATCATGGACGTCAAGAAATCCTTCCAACCGGAGCGAACACTCTTCACGCTGCGAGTCGAACCAGATCGGGCGAGCGGAGCAACTCGTTCAGGGGAGATCCAGGGTGTCTTGAACGTTACCGGGCCCGGTCCGCTATTGTGGTGGGCCATCGGATTGTTGGCCTTCGGCTCCTTGATCCAAGCTATCACACCGGCTCCCGAGATTATCGAAGCGGAGTGGCTATGGAACGTCCGCTCGGCCTATCTGTTCTCCTTCGGGATTAAATTGCTTGGCGCAGGTTGCTTGGCTCTCGGTGCCTACCTCGGCCTCAGGAAGCTGCCTTACAAGACCTCTTGATTTTCGGGTCCCCGGACAGGAGAGGAGCCTTTCATGAAGCCGGCCATCCGGGAACGTGCGTCGGCGACAGAAGTGGTAGCGGTTCTAGTCCGACACCACCCGAACCTGAAAACGGTATTCTTCACTGCCTACGTACCCCGCCCCCCTGTTGAAGAACGTCTAGCCCATGATCCAGCCCTTCGGCCGTTGGTGGAGAGACTCAGGGCTGTCTCGCAGCAAGCGAACGTAGACCTGGCTTGGGAGGAGTTGGCGGTGGCGGCCGCCTTTCAGGGGGAAAACCTCGACCGCGCGTTGGGTGAGGCCGGGGCCCACAATGCCGTTGGGGAAGGGGAAAGCCTTTCGCTGCCTGCTGCGGAGGTGACCACGGAGAGACTGCAAACGCTCATCCAGGACGTTAAGACACAGGGTAGAGTTCTAGCACTCTGCTCGCGCTGCCTGCTCACGACCGGTGCGGTGGCCCACATCCCGATGATGGATTTCCGATGCAAGATCTTGGGCGACAACCTTGGCAGAATCAAGTTGGCCATCAGCCGGATCGCACCGGAGCCGGGAGTCATTTTGGAATCCGGACGTTCGTACCACTGGTACGGCTACGGATTGATGCAGCAAGAAGATTGGGTGAGCTTCCTATCCACGTGCCTCCTGTACACACCTCTGGTCGACGCGCGATACATTGCGCACCGCCTGAAGGAAAGAAACGGTGTCTTGCGCATCAGTGCGGGGGGCATCAAACCCACGACTCCCTCCGTGGTGGGATTTACCGAAGCGCTGAAAGCGCAAGACAAACTGCCCTGATTGAGAAAGAAGCATCACGAGATGCTTGGCGGACGGAAGCCCGCAATGCGGGCGGTGGACGTGGACGGTAGTAATCGTGATGGTCGCTGAGCCCGTGGCGGCTGTAGCCCTTGCGTCGGAAAATTGCCGACCCCTTCGCAAGCTTTCTCCGAAGCTGCCTCTCGCGCGCGTTGCTGGCGTGAAGGGCGGCGCGGACCGAGCGAAGCCGCGCGTCCTCGAGAACCGCGGGTTCGCTCATGGCCGACCCCGGCCATTGAGCAACGACCTCCCGCCAGACGGCATCGTTCCTCAAAGGGGCGATTCCAGACTCCGCCCGTGCCCTCGCAAGTGGGGCAGGTGTTCCACGCGCTCCCATCACCGAGGGTGAGCACCGCCCGCCCACCGCAGCGGACGCGGGGGTCTCGCATCCCGGCGAACAACAGGTCGGCGAGCGGTCTGTGGGCGCCCATGGGGTTGAGACGGTAGACGTAGCGGTAGACAGCCATGGCTTCCCACATCGCGAGCCGCCAGCCGTCGAACACGCCCTCGCTCCCGCAGGCATGGCACTCAGGCGCTGACACCAGGACTACACCGCTGTCGCACACATGGCGCCAAAAGGGTTGAGGCATGGGTTTGTCCTTTCGTGATCGTGCGCACGCGCATGGCTCCGCGTGACTTCCGCGGCCGGTTGGGCCACCGTAGTGCTCCCTGGCAGGAGTAGGACGACGGTTGGCGGACGGATCAACGAGCCGGTGCTCTCCCCGCCCTCTCCATGCTGGCTTCGATGCAACGTCGGGGCCTTCACAACGCCCCGCAAAAAGCAAAAGGGCCCTCAGCACAACAGCCGCGGGTCCCGTCACCGCGACTTAGATGGTGGCCATATGGCCCGATCCTGCCTGCGCGGCCCATCAAGTCGCTGAAATCACCGCGCGATGGCAGTCTACCATTTCAACCGTTCGATGTCCAGCTTGGTGCTGCGACAGCGCGCTCGGTGCCGAACATTTATTTCTTGGAATCCAGACCTCTGCGTTCGGTGACACAGCTGGGGCCGGAGTACGGGTTACAGCAGGCCGCAGGAGCACCATCCCGGTGCGCTGAGGTCGTCTGGGGCCGTTGGTCTCCACGCTCTAGGCCAGCGGAGTGGACCCGCGGCGCGGCGTTCGTTGGCTTCGCACGGATTGCCTCGCCGCTCGACCTGGTGAGTCGTTACAGCCTTGTGAGGGTGCCAGCCTCGCTTGCGCTGCGCGGCCCCCGCAACAGACTACGCTCATCCTCCAGCGCCACTTGCAGAATGGGGAATGCTGTAGTCGCGCGTGCGAATGCGTTTACTCGCTGTGTGAGGACCGGGCTACGTGAGGACCGGTACAGTGCCACTTGACGTCAATCGTAACTTACATATGAACGGGTGCGCGTACTTCGTTCAGCGTCGCTTGACATCAATCGTACATTCCACGTTGAGTAGGGGCGAGTAGTTCGTTAAGTGCCTCTTGACGTAACTCGTATCTTCCTTATGAGCGGGTTGTGTTGCACCTGAGAGTGGGTCTGCTGCACCGCTCTCTCACAAACTAGGTTCACGCTCGTCGCGTGGACCCGTGGGCACGACGCCTGAGGCGCGGCCCACGCTGCTGCTCCAGATCAGAGCGCAAACAGGGAGCCAAACGGCCCGGGCACCTCGCCCGGTGACCACCGTCGGCACGTCGGCACGCTAAGCCACCCTGCAGCGAGGTAGTAGCCGCTGCTTTGGGAGGCTTTTTTTATGTCGACACCAGTCTCGTTGTCGCCAGTTACTACAACCATCAAGCCGCTGTGGGACGCGCACGAGGTCGCGCAACGGCTTGGCATCCATCGCACACGCCTCTACGCCCTCGTCCGCACAGGGCGGATACCACACCTCCGAATCGGGCGTGCCATCCGCTTCGACCCGGCATCCATCCAGGCCTGGGAGCAAAGCGGTGGGTGGGCAAGCCCGAACCTGAAACCGCGCGCGAGCCGTCAAGCTGCGGAGCGGGGCGCGAAACCGGAGCACGGACAATGAGCCGCCACCCTGACAGCACCCAGGGCGCGGATTCGCACGATCGTCCCAAGGACTTGGCGGTCGCAGGCGGTGATCCGTCAACGTCTGCCGCCGACGTCGTGCGGGAGGCAGCGGCCCGCGCGGCCGCTCTAGGCTACCACCTCGTCGCACTGCACGGCGTGCGCGACGACGGCGCGTGCACCTGCGCGAAGAGGGAGTCCTGCCCGAGCCCCGGCAAGCACCCGCGAGGGAGGCAATGGCACAATGACGCGGGCACCCCGGAGCTATTCCGGCAGTATACCGACGGCCAGGCGATCTTCAACCTCGGCCTGCGGCTGGACGGGGACACGTCGGTCCCGCTCATCTTGCTCGATATAGATACCAAGCACGATAAGCCCGGCGCAGCGTCGTTCGCTGATCTCGAAGCGGACTACGGCTCACTTCCCGACGACGCGCTCCTGCAGACGACGCCGAGCGGCGGGCGGCACTACCTCTTGCGTCTACCCGAGGGTGTCGATCCGCACGCGCTACCGAACCGGGCAGACGTGCTCCCTGGCGTTGATGTGTTCACGCACCAGCGGCAGTTCGTGCTCACCCCGTCGCGGACGGCGCTCGGGGTCTACGCGTTTGCTACCGGGCGTGGGCTCGTCGCCCCGTCCGATTTGCCGGTGCTCCCAGCGAGCTGGATAGAGGGATTGCAGGCCCTCGGTATTGCCAGGGCCGGGGTCTCCAGGGCGAACGCAGACGCTGATCCCGCGCCCGATCCGCAGCTCGTGGTCCAACTTTTGGAAGTACTCCCTGCCCCGGCCGTGAACACGCGCGACGAGGCGGTCGCGTTCGCCATGGCCGTGCATGGAGCACTCGCCGACGCCGATAGTGCCGTGGATGCGACAGGCGAGCCGGCATTTCTCCGCTGGGCGAGCCGGTGGCCCGGCGCGGTCGCCGAGCAAGACCAGCACATCTGGGAGACGACCGGTGAATCCAAGCATCGCGGTTGGCGGCAGTTTCTCGGTGACGCGCAGCTTTTCATCAAACGTGCTCACGCCGCGACGCCCGAAGATGCGGGCATCACCGACGGGGCCGATGTCGCAGCCGCGCAGGCGCTGCTCGAACGCATCCGAGCAGAGCAGGCCCAAGCGGACTTTGACGCGCTCCCAGGTGCTACGCCGCCTCTCTACGCGTGCCCAAGTCTCTTGGTCCGGTCCTTCGCGGATGTCACGCCGAAGCGCATCGACTGGCTTCTCTTGGGACGCGTGGCCCGGCAGCAGATCACGATGGTCAACGGCTGGCCGGGCGAGGGGAAGACGAGTGTCGTGATCGACATCGCAGCCCGGATGACGCGGGCTGAGCCCCTCCCCGATAACAGCCTGCCGCCTCGCCCACTTCGCGTCCTGTTCATCTCGACGGAAGACAGCGAAAGCATCCTCCATCTCCGGCTCCGGGCCGCTGGGGCGGACATGGATCGAGTATTCACGATCCCGGACACCCAGCTCGAGCGACTGACGCTTCCCTCTCACAAGACGACTTGGGTGCAGGTGCTGCAGGCGCACGAGATCGATGTGGTTGTCGTAGACCCGATGAAGGCATTTCTCGACAATAACCTGAAGGACATCGCGGAGCAGGATGCCCGCAGGTTCATGCTCGCCCTGCGGCAGGTGTGCGAGGAGACGAATGTGGCAGCGATCTGCATCCGACATCCGAATAAGGCCACGGCTACCGGTAATTCCACCGCGGTCAGCGCGGCCTCGGGCTCACTGGGGTTCACGGCGGCTGCGCGCATGGAACTGCTAGTGGGGCGCATGCCGGACGACGAGGAGACCCGCGCCCTCGTGCATGTGAAGAACAACCTGGCCAAGGCACCACCTGCCCTTCTGTACCGAATCGTTTCTAAGGACATGTCGTTCGAGGAGGGCAGTGCAACGCAGGATGTCGCGGGGATCGAGTGGAAGGGGGTCGACGACAAAGTTCTCGCAGACGAACTGCTCGCTAAACGCCAAGGTCGCGAGGAGCGGTCCAAACTGGAGGAGGCCACGGAGTTCGTCAGGGCGATTCTCGCGGCGGGCCCGCTCGAGCACACGACCGTGCGCAGCGCCGCCAGGCGACACGGAATCGCCCAACGCACGCTAGAACGCGCGCGGCGACAAGTGGGGTGGACGGCAATCGTTGGAAACCTCCGTGCGGACGGGAGGTCAATCTGGGGACTCGAAGGTCAGTCCGCCGCCGACTTTAGCGTGGCGCACGACAAGGCCGCAGCTCCCATCACCGACGGCTCGGCCAGAGGAAAGAGCAAAAGGTCGTTAGGGGAGTCGGCGGACCCTTCGGACCCCGAGGCCGCAGCAGCGCCCCAGGCACAAGGTCGGGCGCGCGTGTCTCGGCTTGCCAAACGGTCCACTCGCCCCGCTAATGGCGACGCGGAACGGGGTTCGCGAAAGCGCAAGGGACGGAAGGGGCGTCCACTTCGCCAAATGGCGAAGTGAGGAACCCTTAGATACACAACGACTTCTCCCCCCACACCCCCCTCTCTCTACGGCATATGGTCCCGTGGCGAGACTTGTGCAGGGCGCGCCGAATTTTTCACCTCGCCAAGCATGGCGAAGTGAGACGCAGCCCTGGTGGGGCGGCGAAAGGTGCAGAGGATGGCAATCTGACCCAGTGCCGATACGGGGAGGTGTCACGGGCTGACGGGACGAGGAATCAGGTGGCGGAGCGATCGCACCTGAGGGCGAAAACAGCCTCCGCTCGGTTGCGGTTTCGTCAGCCCGGACCAGTGAATCGAACCACCATCCTCCGCTCAGGCGGGAGCGAGAAAGGTGGCGACCGCCGCGTTGCGGGAAGATCACATTGCCATCCTCCATCGGATGTGAAAGGAGACAAAGAGAAATGACAAACTCGGTCAGCAGCAGGGAGAGGGGGAGCGCTCGGAGGCGCGGCGGCGGCTTCAGAGGCCGCTCGGTGTCCGCGACCGACCTCGGCTACGTGGACGGCATTCCCGTCGTTCCTGTGACGGTTGAGCGCACGCGCATGCTCCATCTGCTGCACCTCGCAGCCTGTCCGTATTGCGGGCAGCCCCACATTCACGGTGGGGGGCTGGCGGATCAGGATCCCCGCGAGTTCGAAGGCCATCGCATCACACACTGTCTCAAGCGGGTGCCGGGCGACCGAGGCTATGTCCTGATCGTGACCGAGGAGGTGCGATGAGCTGCGCCCCCGTTGAGCACCGGCTGCTTGAGCGACCGATCCAGGGACTTCCGCCGAAGAGAAGGGACGCATGAGAATGGACAGTCGCGCCTGGGGGGGCGTGGAAGGCCCCAACTTCGAACTCTGGGATGAGGTGCTCTATGCCGTCGCGCGGTGGATGTGCCAGCAACGCGCGCACCGAGAAGGTGGACCAGGCGACCATATCACGAAGCCTCCCGCCGACAACACTCCGTGTGACTGGTGCTTTGACGAGGCCTACGATCTCGTGAAGGACGGTGGTGTGGGCGAGCTGTTGGAGGTCTATGGCTCCGTGGCCTACGCAGCTGGCAGGGGCGGGCTCCCGGAGGACACGGCGGCGAAGAGCGCCCTGCGGGCGATGGTCGACCGAGTTGAAGAAGTAGAAGCGGCGACCGTCTTGCTGTCTGAACTCGACGGGAGTGGGTGGTGGCGACTGCCGCTCGAGCATGATGAACGACCTCCACTGTCTGAGGGTGACACGCTTGAGCGGTCGGCGGAGGCTTGAGAACGTGGAGAAGGCATCCTGAGCCCCGATTCCCGCGCGACGGAACCGGGAGTTCGAACGCCACATTCAGGTCGCGCTGTCCGCAACGGAGGTTGCAAGGGGAGCACGTGGAGGTGGAAGCATTGGTGCAGCGGTGGCGGGACGAGGTTACGCTGCTGCGTCGTCGCGGGGCGGATGCGCAGGCGGCGACGCTTGAGTCCTGTGCGACAGAATTGGAGGAGGAAATCCGACATCTTTCACTTGAAACGCTGACGTTGGCCCAGGCGGAGCGGGAATCCGGGTACTCCTACCACGCACTCCAGAAGATGGTCGCTGACGGGCGGCTCCCGAACGCGGGGAAACCGCACCGCCCACGAATCCGCCGCCGCGATCTGCCTAAGAAGCCAAGTCCTGATCGCGAAGGGGCAAGGGGCGAGCCCGACCTTGCCAGCTTGGTACTAGCGGGAAGTCACTAACCGTCACATATTTCGTGACACATTGAACCGAGTCAATCGCCTCGTGGCCGATGCGCTGGCAGCGGCGACTCTCGCCGTCGAGGAGCTTGCGACCCGAGCGGGTCTCTCCTCTTCGGCACTGCGCCGCTATCGATTGGGCGACCGCATCCCATCCTCCGACGTGCTGCGTCGGCTGGCCGGAGAGCTGCGGCACCAGACAAGGCAACTTCAGCGACTGGCTCACAACCTTGAAGCGGAGGCCAAAAAGGGAGGGAAACATGGCTAAGAAACCGAAACGTTGGAGTCACTCGGAGGGGGAGAAGGGTGTAACCGTCACGGTCTACGAGCGTCGGCCGGGCGGACTCCTCTACGCCCGCGCGTTCGATCCCGCACGTGCGGGTGGGAAGGGTGGATACGTTCGTCGGTCCTTGAAGCACCGTGACCAAGAGCGGGCGAAGACGTACGCTCTCAACCAAGCCGCCAAGCTGCGCCAGGGCCACAACGAGTTGGCGGAAGCAAGGACGACTCTGGCACGACTGTTCGCGCTCTACCAAGCCCACCGCACTCCTCGAAAGAGCCCCGGGGACCAGGGTGAGGATCGCCGCCGTGCTGGGATGTTTGCCCGCATCTTAGGGGCACGCAAGGACCCGCACCTAATCTCCCTCGGTGAGTGGGAGGCGTTCATCGAGGCCCGTCGCTGTGGCGCGATCGCTGCTGACGGGTCGCCGGTGGCGGAAGGGAAGTGCAAACCGGTCCGTGCGAGAACGGTGCACGCCGACTGCAAGTGGCTTCGTCACGTCTTGAACTGGGGAACGAAATGGCGCGACCAGCAGGGTCGCTACTTGCTTCGCGAAAACCCTGTCCGGGGCTACGAAGCACCGACTGAGAAGAACCCTCGCCGACCGGTTGCGACGACCGATCGCTACGAGGCAATCCGCGCTGTATCGGACACGGTGATGATGGACGTTCGTTGGAACGGCCACAGGCACACAGACCGGTCCTACCTGAGCGAACTGCTGGACATCGCTCAGGGCACGGGGCGTCGGATTTCAGCGATTTGCGCCCTGCGCTATCAAGACCTCCAGCTCGAGAGGAACGAGAGTCGCCCGCATGGCGCGATCTGCTGGCCGGAGGACACGGACAAGATGGCGCGAGAAACCATCGCACCTATCAGCGTCGGCGTCCGCGCCGCGATTGATCGTGTTCTCGCGAAGCGCCCAGGGCTCGGCGCTGCGTACATGTTCCCGTCGATGAAGGACCGTAACAGACCTCTTCAGTATGAGGTGGCGTCCGAGTGGCTTCGGAGAGCAGAGCGCCGAGCCGGCGTGCCCAAGCAATCAGGCTCGCTCTGGCATGCGTGGCGACGGGGGTGGGTGACGTCCCGCAAACATCTGCCCGATGTTGACGTGGCGGCTGCTGGCGGCTGGAAGGATGTCTCCACGCTCAGGACTTGCTACCAGCGACCTGATGAACAGACGATGTTGGCAGTTGTGGAGGGCGGCCGTGAACTGCGCGAGCGTCACGCATAAGGGGCCGTTCTTGCACACTTTCTTGCACACCCCCCTAATTTCTCACCGCTCCAGGACGGGTTAAGTCGCCGTACTGCAGTCGCTTCCTCATGTAACGGAGTTCCGTACCGAGCCTGACTCTGGATCAGGAGAGTCCTGGTTCGAGCCCAGGAGGGGCAACTCGAAGCGCGATGCGTGATTACTGCGTGTCGCGCTTCCTGCGTTTTCGGGGCTTACAAGCGTTTTACAAGCGTTTCTCGCCCCGCCCATCCTGCAGTCTGCCCAGATCACGTGCTGCCGACCCTCCTGTCCCGCAGCTTGACCGGCGTGCTCATCACTGCGAGCATGCCGTCCGTCGTCGCCAGCTGGTAGCAGCTGTGCAGGGTTTGCGCATCGCGCCACCCGCCGGCGGCCATGACATCCACGAGCGACAGGTGCTTTCGCTCGGTGGCCCACTTTCTCCTGAACGGATGGAAGCGACCGCCCTTCAAGTGCGGCAGACCCGCATGCCGCTCGGCACGGTCGTACAGCTCGCCGAAGATCTCGCGCGGCCAGTGATCGTCCTTCTCAACGCATGGAAACAGCCACGCGTCACCGACCGCCGCGAACGCCATCTTGAAGGCCCGTAGCTCCTCGGCTAACGCATCGGGGATCGGCACCACCCGATCACGGCCCCGCTTGTCGAACTCCGCCTCGAACTTGATCTCTGGCGGATTGAAGCTCACGTCCGACCAACGGAGACCACTAATCGCCCCGATGCGTGCTCCGGTCGCTTCCGCCAGCACGAGCGCCAATTCCCACCGTTTCCAGCGGTCGCGCCCGCGCTGTTGCGGCGCCGTGGCCGCCAGGTCCTGCGCGGCTTCCCTGAGCTTCAGGAACCGGTCAAATGTCGTGATCGGCCGGCGCGGGTCTTCTTCCTTCGGCAGCTTCACGCCGCGGAGCGGGTTGTTGTCGAGCAGCCAGGAACCGTCCGGCAGCCGCTCGCTCATGGCCCAGTAGATCATCTGGCGCAGCAGCTTGATCTCGCCTTGGATCGTCCGGGCCCGCACGGTCTTGGTCTTGCGACCATCCGGCCACCCGACCCCCGTGCGACGCATCGCGACGTAGCGCTCTACGTCGTTCTTGGTCAGGTGATCCACCCGCTTCGTGGCGCCGAGGCCCGCGATCAATAGCCGGGCATCGGCCTGCTTCTGCTTCCGTGTCCGTTCCAGGTTTCCGCGGTAGCTCGGAGCCTCCTGCTGGTATCGGTCCCACAGGTGTTTGAGCGTGAGCGGCTCAGCCAGGTTGACCTTCTTGCCCGTCTCGAGCTCACGAATGAACTCGATCGCGAGCCGGCGCGCTTCGTGGCGGTTGGTCGTGCCGAGCGTCGCATACGTCACGCGCCCGCCGACCCGATGCACCCGCTGAAACGTGCCGCCCGGCCGTTGCTGCTCGACTCGAACCTTCAGCCCTCTGACGCCGAGCGAGAGGGACCAGCAGCCACTCTTGCTCTGATGCCAGGGGCGTTCCGGAATCGGGAGTC
>JACXTT010001323.1_pt1 | contig 41555 bp, 33 predicted proteins | sample 9270951 | NCBI WGS metagenome assembly JACXTT01 (sample SAMN15532306, study PRJNA645909) | rock metagenome | isolation source: weathered quartz diorite | place: Puerto Rico | collected 2017-06-21
GTGCGCCGCCAGCTGCGAACGCGCGGCAATGAACGCCGTCTGCGCATCCGCCAGCTCCGGGCTATAGACGGTCGCGAGCATCTCGTTCTGCATCACGCGCTGACCGAGCTCGGCGCGCACCTGGGTGATGCGGCCTGCGACGAGCGACGTCACGTCGATGTTCTTGTACGCGTTCGGCTGCACGACGCCCGTAAGGTGGAGGCGAATGGTCGCGGTGCCCTTCTTCGCCTCGACGATTCGGATACCGGCGCGCTGGATCATGTCCGGCGTCAGCACGATCTCCCGGGATTCGGGGTTCGGGGTTCGGGATTCGCCGGCATGATCATGGCCACCGGGCATCGATGGGGGCGCGGGTTGCGGCGTCGCGGCCGTGTCTTTCGAGTCCCGAGTCCCGAGTCCCGAGTCCCGGTCTGGCGCGCAAGCGGGGGCCGAACCTACGAGAGCCAGAGCGACGGTTGCCGCGAAGAGCGGACGGATCATCGAATTTCCCCGCGCGCCCGACGCAGGGCGACGCGCGTGTCCCACGCCCGTTGCAGCATCGACGTGTAACCGGCTTCGACGTCGAGATATCGCCGCTGTTCGGTCAGCACATCGTTCAGCGGCGTGCGACCGAGATCGTACGCCTCCAGTTGCACGTCGACGTTCTGCCTCGCCAGATCCCGGAGGCTTGTGGCATACATCTCGACCGCCCGGCGTGCTTCACGATCGCGGATGACGGCCGCATCGAGCTCTGCCTGCGCGGCAAGCTGTCGCGCCGCAAGCGTCTGCTCTTCGGCGGTTCGCTGTGCGAGTGCCGAGGCGATCGCACCTTGATTGCGGTTTCGCACAGGCAGCATGAACGCGGCACCGATCGTAAAACTATGGAACTTGCCCTGGACGGGGACCAACCGGCCTGCTTCGTCGAATCCGCGCTGGTCGAAACCGTACCCCTCACGTCCGTAGTTGCCGATGAGCGACATGTCGGCCCGGCCTTCGCGGCGCGCGGCTTCGATGCGCGCGTCAGCAAGCGTGACGCGCGAGGCCGCTTCGCGCACATCAGGCCGTGCCGCAATTGTCGGCGGTTGTTGTGGGGCGCCCTCGTCATTGGTCCGGACGAGCATTTCGAGCGACTCCCGCAGCACAAGCGGTTCATTGGGCGCCAGCCCGACGAGCGCCTTCAGCTCGATTGCCGCCGCATCGGCGTCCGCCTGCGCCACCGCGAGATCCGCCTCGAGGCGCCCCGCTTCGACGGCCGCGATGTTCGCATCGAGCTTCGGCGTGTAGCCCTCCGTCACTTTTGCGTCGAGTAGCTCGCGCATTCGCCGGGCGGCCGTCAGCGCCTCGTTCATGATCTGCACGCTCCGCCGCGCCGCAAGCAGCCGCCCCGCCTGTTCACGTACGGACGCGGCAAGCATCCGCTCGCGGTCCTGCACGCCGAGCGTGGTGGCCTCGACCGAACGCTGCGCGGCGCCGACACGCACGTCTCGCCGCGAGAGATCAAGCGGCCACTCCACTTCGAACAGCGCCTGATGCTGCGCTCCCGTCATCAGCATTTGACTTGCCGTGAAGGTCGGATTTGGCCTGAGCGCCGCCTGCGTGACTTCGCTGGCGGCAGTAGTGATCGCCGTTCTCGCTGCGCGAATCTCTGGCGAGCGGTCGAGCGCCGTCGCCACGAGCTGCTCGACGCTGGTGGTCTCCTGTGCAAAGGCGACGTTCGGAACTAACGCTCCGTAGGCGACGAGCGCCAGAACAACGCCAGTGCCTGTAGCCCGTCGCCTGCAGCCAGTAGCCGGTCTCATTGCACGCTCCCTTTGAAGGCCGCGGACCCGCGGCCCGCGGGTCCATTCCATTCCAGCGTCATGTCCCACGATCCCGACATCGCGAAATCGCCCTTTGCTTCGTACACGCCGGGTCTTTCCCCCGGCGTCACTGTCGTCGTCCCGGCCATCATCATGCCCGGCATCGCCATTGCGGCATTCAGCCGCACGTCGCCAACGTTAACCGGGGCGTTCGTGCGCGCGGATCGGAACTCGATGCGGAAGTTGTTGGACCCCTGTCGCAGCTCGCCAGTGGGATTCGAGAGCGTAATCGCAAGATCTCCTGAGCGCACGGTCTGGAGCAGGGCGCCCGTCAGCCGGGGTTGCGGCGTCGGCGCTGCTGACGTTCTCGCGCGCAGCCACCATCCACCTGCGGCGATTGCAATGACGAGCACGACCGCTGCGGGTACCCAGCGCGGTACCGCCAACGCAGGGCGGCTGACCGGCGTTGCGATTGGCCGCAGTCGGTATTCCTGGATCCAGTAGAAGAGCACGGGAGTGACGACGAGGACGTAGACGAGCGACGAGACCATCCCGCCAAGCACGGGAGTGGCGAGCGGTTTCATCACGTCCGATCCCACGCGGTTGCTCCACATGATCGGAAGCAGGCCAGCGACCACCGTCGACACGGTCATCAATTTCGGCCGCAGTCGCAGCAGGGCGCCCTCGACGACCGCATCGTAGAGATCGCGCTGCGTCAGGCTGGCGGGTCCGCCGTCGCTGGCTTCGCGGTCTCCGGCGGAACCCGCCCCACGTACGGCGGCGGGACCCGCCACACGTGCGGCACTGCGTTCAGCTATCTTGCGGTCCAACGCTTCCTGGAGGTAGATCACCATCACGACGCCTGTTTGTACGGCTGTTCCGAACAGCGCGATGAAACCGACCCAGACGGCGACGGAGAAGTTGTAGCCAAGAAACCACAGCAGGTAGACGCCGCCGGTCAACGCGAAGGGTACCGTCAGCAGAACGTGCGCGGCGTCGAGCATCGAGTGATAGGTCACAAAGAGCAGCAGGAAGATGACGATCACCGCGATCGGGACGACGATCTGCAGCCGCTGCCGCGCGCGGACCTGATTCTCATAGCGGCCGCTCCAGCCGATGAAGTAGCCGGGCGGCACCTGCACGCGCGACGAGACCGTCGCTTTGGCTTCGTTCACGAAGCCGCCAAGGTCGCGTCCCTGCACGTTCATCAGCACCGTCGCCAGCAAGAGGCCGTTTTCCGACGAGATCATGGCGGGTCCACGCGTCTGCTCGATGTCGGCGACCTGTGCCAGCGGGAGCTGTTGACCGGCCGGCGTCGCGACGAGCACCTGGCCGAGCGCCTGCGGATCGCCGCGGTACTGACTGGCGTAGCGGACGCGCACGGGGAAACGTCGGCGCCCTTCCAGCGTCAGCGTGAGGTTGCGCTCACCGATGGCGGTCTGAATGACTTCCTGAACAGCCGCCACCGTGAGACCGTAGCGTGCCGCGCGTTCCCGATCGACGCGGACGTTCAGATACTGTGAGCTGGTGAGCGGCTCGGGATACACATTCGCCGCGCCTGGTACCGTGCGCAGCACGTCCGCGACCTGGCGCCCGATCTGTTCAAGTCCGGCGAGATCGGAACCGTAGATCTTGACCCCCACCTCCGATCGGATGCCGGTCGACAGCATGTCGATCCGATTGATGATCGGCATCGTCCAGATGTTGGTCACGCCCGGGAGTTCGACGACTCGACCCATCTCCACACGCAACCGATCGAGCGTCATTCCCGAACGCCACTGCTCGAGCGGCTTGAGGTGGACGATGGTCTCGGTCATGTTGAGCGGAGATGGATCCGTCGAGGTATCCGCGCGACCAACCTTTGCGACCGCGTACGCCACCTCGGGCACTTGCATCAGCGCGCTGGTCTGCCGTTTGGCGATGTCGGTGTTCTCGTCGAGCGACACGCTGGGATCGGTCACGGGCATGAAGAGGAGATCGCCTTCGTTCAGCGGCGGCATGAACTCGCTGCCGATCTTCGTGGCCACGAACACGGCACCTGCCAGGACGGCCGTCGCGGCAAGCAGCGTCATGACCCGATGGTGCAATGCCCACTCGAGCGACGGCCGATAGATCGCGCGCAGCGCGCGCATCACGGGATTGGCGGCCTCGTCTTGCAGCTTCCCTTTGAGGAGCAGCGTGCAGAGCACGGGAACGAGCGTCACGGCGATGACCGTCGCGGCAAGTACCGCAAATGTCTTCGTGAACGCGAGCGGGTGGAACAGCTTGCCTTCCTGTCCTGTCAACGCGAACACGGGGATGAAGGCAAGGACGATGATCGCCATTGAGAAGAATACCGGTCGTCCAACGAGCTGCGCCGAATCGCGGACGGCGGCGCGAACGGCCGCCCGATCGCGCGTATCGATACCACGCCGCTCGACATACCGGAACGCGTTCTCCGTGACCACGATTCCCGCGTCGACCAGCACGCCGATGGCAATGGCGATCCCCGCCAGGCTCATGATGTTCGACGAGATGCCCGCGTAATACATCGCCAGGAACGACAGCAGCACCGCGAGTGGCAGCGGCAGCGTGACGATGAGGATCGAGCGGAAGTGCATCAGGAAGATGATGTGAGCCAGCGTGACGAGCGCGACCTCTTCCACCAGCGCACGCCGCAGCGTGTCAACCGACTGCGAGATGAGCGTCGATCGGTCGTAGAAGGGCACGATTCGGACACCCGGCGGCAGCCCTGGAGCAATCTGATTGATCCGCTGCTTGACCGCATCGATGACCTGCTGCGCGTTGGCGCCGCTGCGCATCACGACGACACCGCCGACGGCTTCGCTGTTGCCTTTGACGAGCGACGCAACACGGAAGGCGTCGCCGACATGCACCTCGCCAACCTGCTTCACGTACACCGGCACGCCGCCGGGCGCCGCGACGACAATGTTCTCCAGGTCGCCGATCGACTCGACCAGCCCGACCCCGCGCACGATGGACCAGGTGCCGTTGGCTTCCAGCACGTTGCCGCCGACGTTCTCGTTGCTGTTGCGCACGGCCTCGACGACGTTGCCGAGCGACAGGTTGTAGGCGCGGAGCCGCGTCGGGTCGATGTCGATCTGGTATTGCTGGACGTGTCCACCGACCGATGCGACTTCCGCCACGCCAGGAACGGCGTTGAGCTGGTAGCGGATGAACCAGTCCTGCAGCGTTCGCAGATCGCGCAGCGACTGGCTGTCGCTTTCGACGGTGTACCAGAAGACGTGGCCGACGCCGGTCGCATCGGGTCCGAGCGTCGGCAGCGCCCCTTCCGGCATCCGTGTGGTGACGAGACTCAGACGTTCCAGCACACGGCTGCGCGCGAAATACTGGTCGACGTTGTCCTCGAAGACCACGTAAATCATCGAGAAGCCGAACGCCGACTGCGACCGGACGACGCGGACACCCGCGAGGCCGCGCAGGTTGACGGTCAGCGGGTAGCTGACCTGATCTTCGACCTCCTGGGCACTATGGCCAGGCCAGTCCGTGAAGACGATGACCTGATTGTCGGAGAGGTCGGGAATCGCGTCGATGGGTGTCGCCGTGGCTGCCCACCACCCCCAGAGGCCCAGCGCCACGGCCAGGCCGATGACCAGCACGCGGTGTCTGAGCGACAGGTCGACGATGCGATTCACCATGATCTATTTGTGATTGCGATTAGTGATTTGAGATTCGGGGCATACCAAATCCCTAATCACAAATCACGAATCACTAATGGGATAGACGATTTTCGCAGAAATTGGTGATATCGTGACGAGCCTAGCGGTCCATGATTCGACGACTCCTCGGCGTATTGATCGGGGCGGTGATCGCCGCGGCGGTCCCCGCATCGGCTCACCACGCGGTCCAGACAGTGTTCGATCTGAACAAGCCAGTCACGGTGACCGGGTCAATCACCGCTGTGGAATGGGTGAATCCACACTCGTACATCAGCCTCGATGTCAGAGGCGACAAGGACGCCCTCCAGCATTGGTTGTTCGAGCTTCCCGGCGCGGGCGGGGTCCGGCAGCTCCGAGCCGGTCTGGCGGAGCGCGGTGGCTTGAAGCCGGGCGACATCGTCACCATCGAGGGGATCGGGGCAAAAGACGGGACGCCGACGGGGTTTGCCTACAGGCTGCGCGTCGCCGATGGACCCACGTTCGATCTCTCCAACAAGCCGTCGCACGCGCGTTGACGCGTGGCGGCTGATCAACGACAGGTTGAGACCCGGAACAGGGTTCGGGTTTGATCCGCCGCTAATCGCGTCAACGGCATTCGAGTGCGAACGAATGCGGACAGGTCTCCTGTCGCATCAGCGTCATACAAGACGATCCACGACACAGATGCCTTTTTGAGGCCTCGTGACACCGCGTCGCAGTCCGGCCATCGCGACAGAGTTCCGCGCTCCGAGAGCGTCATCAGGCTGCTGAACGGCTCGTTCGCGGTGTACCACGCTGCAATCCGCGGCGGCAACCTTGCGACAAAGCCTCCCACAAGTCGGTGATGGTGGGTCATCTGTCCATAGAGCGCATCCGTCTCGAACGCTCCACGTTCACCGAACCCATCGCGGATCCCAAATGGCACGGTGAGCACCGTATCGGAACCGTCGCCGACGGGAATCTCTTGATACACGCCAACGTCCGGGAGCGCCGTTATCGGCAACGGGGTCGCCAGCCGTTCTATGACAGCCGCGCACACCAGTGCCATCGCGAATGCGCGCGAGCGCGAGGATCTGGACCTCGCAAGCATCGAGGCAAACGCGATCAGCGCACATAAATCGACGACCACCAGCGCGCGGCCGGGTATTCGGGCGTTGTTCAACACGGGAACAAATTGAGTTAGTGCCTGCGGCAGCAGCAGACCGGTATTTCGTCCCAAGAAAAACAAGTAGGGTCCCAACGCCCACAGCGCGAACAGGCCGCCAATGACGATCCATGGGCGCGTGTCGCTATCGCGATGCCACCAACTGCGGGCGCCTAACAAGACGACTGTCAGGACGATCACGCCAAACCAGGCTGAAGATTCCACCGCGTCAATTGCGAAGCGTTGATACAAGCGACGGACCTGTTCACCAACCGCGCCACTGAACGGAGGGCCCATCGCCAACGTCGCCGGATCAATGCCTCTCGCGCTGCTCCTGAGCGCCGCTGAGGCGGTTACGTAGTCTCCGGTCCAGACGATGTTGAGACCGGCGACGAGAAGCGGAACGAGGAGCGCGCTCGAGACAATGACCGGCACGGTGACGTTACCGACGACCTGACCGAAGCGCACGTCGGGGCGCGGCATCGCGGACACCACGGGTTGCGCGCGAAGTACGGCTGCCAGAAGAAGAAGGATCCATCCGACCGTGAACGCGTTGGTCGGCGTTCGGACGCTCACGTGCACACTGCCGATGACGAATTCCTGTGGCGGTGCGAAGGCGATGAACACGCCAACGAGGAATGCTGCGACGGCTGCACCAAGCACGAGTGTTGAGGTGCGGATGGCGTCCAGACGTTCAAACCGCAATCGAATAATGAATGTTTGTGATATGGCATACGCGATCGCGAAGATGCCGAAATAGGCGGCGTAGTAATAATCGGCATATGCGATCGAGGCAACGCTGACTCCGACCACGATTCCACGGATGCGATTCGGCTTGCCCCACCAGGCCACGAATGCCGCGCACGCGGCGACGAACGTCCACGCGAGCACCAGGTTGTAATGGCCCATCAGCCTGGTCGTCACCGCCGGCGACACGACGAACAGTGCGCCTGCCGAGGCCGCCGGCCAGCGTGAACGCGTCACCAGGGCGGTCAGCACGTATGCGAAAAAACCGTTCAGCGCAAGCGATGCAATCAGAAGTATGTTCTGAGCCGCCGGCGGGGACATTCGAGAGAGCAGAGTCGCGCCCACAAAGGCAGGCAACGCCGTGTGTGTATGCAGAACGAGCGAAACGCCGAGTGGGGCAAAGACCGCGTCGGTGTTAAAAAAATCGCGTGTCGGGGACGCGAGCGCTTCACGCATCCACCATGAATTCCAGACGAAGGTGAGATTGTCACCGAGCCCCAACCCGGGGAGAGACGAATCGAGATGTCGTATAAGCGGATAGGTATGAAGCACTGCGAGGGCTACGTAAGCGACACCAATTCCTAGGTGAGTGAAGAACGAAGGAATAATGCGTGCGCGCGGCATCGGGACTGTGCGTGTGCTGAGGATTCTCGACTATGGAGGTGATCGTCGCCAAGCCGCAGCGCCAAACCGTGCTGGACATGGACCGTTACCAGTGGATGGTCCTGTTCGCGGCATGGCTTGGCTGGGGTTTCGACATCTTCGATAGCCTCCTGTTCAATTACGTCGCGCCGACGTGCGTGCCGGTGCTGCTCGGGATTCCGTTCGGCACACCTGCCGCCGCGGCCGCCACCCTGCGGTGGACCGGAATCCTCACGTCGCTGCTCCTGGTTGGCTGGGCGACCGGCGGCATCATCTTCGGCCGTATAGCGGACCGTCTCGGCCGCACACGCACGCTGTTGCTGACGATGGGCATGTATTCGTTGGGGACGGCGGCATGCGCATTGGCGCCGAACATGTGGGCGCTCGTACTGTTCCGCGTCGTCGCGTCGCTCGGGATCGGCGGGGAGTGGGTGTGCGGTGCGGCGATGGTGGCGGAAATCGTTCCTGAGAAACGCCGCGTCGATGCTGGCGCGCTGTTGTATTCGGCGGCACCGATGGGGCTGTTCCTGGCGACGTTTCTCGTCTACGAGATCCAGGGCGTGTACTTCCGAGCCGTGCCGGAGGTCGCCTGGCGATACGTTTTCCTCTCAGGACTGATCCCGGCAATCGCAGCGCTCGCTGTGCGCGTGATGATCAAGGAGCCCGAGCGCTGGAAGCATGCCGTGGAGCGCGCGCGGCCGGCGACGGTGTCCGAGCTGTTCACGCCTGCGTATCGTGCGCTGACCTTCAGCGGCGCGTCGATGGCAATGATCAACCTGCTGGTCTGGTGGAGCGTCAACGCCTTCATTCCGGTCGTCGCGGTCGGACTGGCCAATCGCGCGTCGGAGGGTGCGTCCGCCGTGAGCGCAACCGTCCTCGCCGAGCAGTGGAAGGCGCTGGCCACCAATGCCTTCGGCATCGGCACCATGATTGGCGTGCTGTTGACGATACCGGCCGCGAAATATCTCGGGCGCCGCAACATGTACATCCTGTATTTCGTCGGCGGCGCCATCTCGATCATGGCGGCGTTCGGCCTTCCGCTGTCGCCGCAGGTGCGGCTCTACATGTACTTTCCGATCGGCATCACCGTGTGGGGCATCACCGCGTCGTTTGCGTTTTACCTGCCGGAACTGTTTCCGACGCGGTTGCGCGGCACGGGGTCCGGGTTTTGCTTCAACCTCGGACGCTATGTCGCGGCCGTGGGTCCGTTCGTGGTGGGCGGCATCGCCGCGCGCGGCACCAACGCGCTCGACTCCGCGATGCAGGCTCTCTTCTATTGCGGGTGGATTCCGCTCGCGGGTCTGCTGCTCATGCCGTGGGTTATTGAGACCAAGGACCGGCTACTCCCGGAGTAGTGCATCGCGAAGTTGAGTCGGATCGTCACCAGGGTCTGACCCCGACACCATCCATCACCGGGGTCTGACCCCATAATTGAACGTGCCGAATCGGACCCCATAATTGAACGTGCCGAATCGCCTCGCCGAAGAGCACTCCCCCTACCTTCTTCAACACAAGGACAATCCTGTCGACTGGTATCCATGGGGCGCAGAGGCGTTCGAGCGCGCGCGCCAGGAGGACAAACCGATCTTTCTCTCCATTGGCTACTCGACCTGTCATTGGTGTCATGTGATGGAGCACGAAAGCTTCGAGAGCCGGCCGGTGGCGGAGGTGCTGAACCGCCACTTCGTGCCCATCAAAGTCGATCGCGAGGAGCGGCCTGACGTCGACCGCGTGTACATGACGTTCGTCCAGTCGACGACGGGATCGGGCGGATGGCCGATGAGCGTCTGGCTGACGCCGTCGTTGCAGCCGTTTTACGGCGGCACCTACTTTCCGCCCGCGTCGAAGTGGGGAAGGCCGGGTTTCATCGACATTCTCAAAGAGATCGCGCGTGCATGGGAGGAGGATCGTGCCCGGATCGAGACGTCCGCCGAATCGATCACGGAGCGGTTGCGGGAGCTCGGACGTGACGGCGGTGGGCGACCAGTGCCGGAACCGGGCGTGCTCGACGAAGGCGTCAGGCAATTTGCCACGGCATTTGACTCACGACGTGGCGGATTCGGCGACGCGCCCAAATTTCCTCGACCGAGCGAGCTGCTTTTTTTGCTCCGTGAGCACGCGCGCGGAAAAGGGCTGGAGAGGCGGGAAGGGCGGGACGGGAAGGATGCTCTCGAAATGGTGCTCGTCACACTGCGAGCAATGGCGCTCGGCGGGATGCGCGATCACGTTGGTGGCGGCTTCCATCGTTATTCCGTTGACGGGAACTGGCGCGTACCGCATTTCGAGAAAATGCTGTACGACCAGGCGCAGCTGGTGCTCGCGTATCTCGAGGCGGCACAAGCTTCCGGCGATCAGTTTTTCGCGCAGGTGGCCGAAGACACGCTGGGGTACGTCCAGCGTGACTTGACAGATGAGGCAGGCGGTTTCTATTCCGCAGAGGACGCTGACAGCGTCCCGCCAGAGCAGGCCGGTGCCGGCCGTCAAGAGAGTAGAGGCGGACCTTCAGGTCCGCCTCACAAGATGGAAGGCGCCTTTTATATCTGGCGCGACGAGGAGATTGGCGAGTTGCTGGGAGACGATGCGAACGTCTTCCGGATTCGCTACGGCATCCTGCGCGACGGCAACGCGCCATTCGATCCGCAGAACGAGTTCGTCCACAAGAATCTCCTCTACACGGCGCGCGGAATCGACGAAGTGATGTCGGCGACCGCGACGTCGCGCGACGAGGTGCAGGCAGCGCTCGTGCGAGCTCGCGCGAAATTGCACGAGCGCCGTGCCGCGCGTCCACGCCCGCATCTGGACGACAAGATCCTGACGGCGTGGAACGGCCTCATGATTGGCGCCTTCGCTCGCGCGGCCCGTGTCGTAGGGGCCGACCTGAAGGTCGGCCCCTACACGGCTGGGGCGGACCTGAAGGTCCGCCCCTACATCGACGGGGCGCGCCGAGCGGCGCTCTTCATCTGGAAACATTTGTGGAACCCTGAGAGCCGAACGCTGCTGCGGCGTTACCGGCGGGGTGACGCGGCCGTGGAAGGCTACGCAGAGGACTACGCCTACCTGATCTTCGGGTTGCTGGAGCTGTTTCAGGCCGATGGCGACCCGCGCTGGCTCGAGTGGGCGTTGATGCTGCAGCGCCGGCAGGACGAGTTGTTCGCCGACCCGATCGAGGGAGGGTGGTTCAGCACGACGGGACGCGACGAGTCGGTGCTGCTGCGGCTCAAGGAGGACTACGACGGTGCTGAACCGTCGGCAACTTCCGTCAGCGTCCTCAACCTGCTGACGCTCTCGCACCTGACCAGCGACGCAGGGTTCGAACAGTCAATCGAGCGCGGGCTTGGGATGTTTGCGTCGCGCATCGAGCAAGGCGCGCGATCGGTGCCGATGATGATGGCTGCACTCTCCGCGTACCACGCGGGAATATCGCAGATCGTTGTCGCCGGCGATCCCGCCGCTCCTGCGACCGGCGCGCTCCGGGACAGTATTTCTCGCCGGTATCTGCCGTTCGCCGTCACGATTCCGCTTGTGCCCAACCACGCCGCCGCCCTCACACGGCTGCTCCCATGGACCGACGCAATGGCGCTTCGTCTCGACGCGCCCGCCGCGTACGTTTGCCGGAATTTCACGTGCCAGATGCCCGCCACATCACCTCAAGACGTGGAAGCGCAGCTAGAAGCGAAACCGTAAACCGGCGTTCAGTGACCGACCTTCCAGTGGTGCCCATGCATCCGTCGTCCACCGGCCGTCGCGCAACGGTACAGGACGCACCAGCGGGTCGTACCTGGTCTGCCGCACGTCCGCGAGATCCTCGGTGTTGACGTACACCAGTGCGCGACCAACATTCCGCGTGAAGATCAACCCGTACAACGTGTAAGGGCGCCCATGCAGGCGGTAAGGGTCGTCTTCGACCTCCTGGCGTCCGGTATAAAACACCTCGAATCCGAGATTGCCGATCGGCGACTCCCAGAGGATGTCGAACGACGCAGTCTGGCGCGGGTTCAGCGGGACGTCGCGCCGGCCGTTTCCCTCTTCGCCGACCTCCGACGATCGCAAAAACATATGCGTGGCAATGATGTCGAGATCGTCTTCGTGGTAGCGGGCAATGAACTCGGCGCCCGTCGTGCGCGTCGGGGTTTCGGCGTTGACGATCTGTGCCGCATACGGTCCACCGGTCATCTTCCGGAACACCTGGGCGCCCTCGATGCTCGAGTGAAACACCGTTGTGGTCAGCTCCAACGGCGCTTTCCGCCACGTGAGATCGGTCGAGATGCTCGTTGCATCTTCCGGCCGCACGCCGTGCAGCGGAGCGAGGATCGAAAGCCCGGTCGCGTCGGTTTCCTCGGTGAACGGCGAGGGCGCGAAGTGTCCGCGCCCGCCTGACACGCGCGCCATCCACTGCGCCCCTGGGCGCAACAACAACGACAGGCGCGGGCTGAAGAATGCGCCGAAGGCGCTGTGTCGATCGATACGGGCGCTGCCGGATACGGTGAGCCATCTTGCGAGAACGAGATCGTCTTGACCGAACAGACCCGGAATTGTGTAGGCGTACTTGAATCGTGGCACGTCGAGCGGACGAAACGTCTCGTGCTGCAACGCACCGCCTGCCACCCACGTGTTCGCGACGGTCGTGCCGGTGACGGAGATCTCGCCGAAGCTCGTCCCGGCGCGCTCGCGCTCCAGGACGCCGCCAAACGTGTGGTCGTGACGCTGCGAGACACCGCTTCCGCGGACCGACACAACACGTCCGCCCGGGATCAGAAAGCGCCCGACCAGGCCGGCGTCGAACTGTCGCGTCATCAGGTTTTCCGGATGCGGCCGCCCGTCAGGCATAGTGCCACTCGGCATGGTGCCACCGCGGCGGTCTTCATCGAGCGCGCCGAAGGTCGCGAAGATCGACCGGCCCGCGCCGTTGTCCCATGAGACGCGCGGCCGCACCTGTAGTCGCCTGAACATCGGCATGTCGGTCCACCCGTCGTGATCGAGATCCGAGCGTTGCTGCCAGTGTGAGCCGGCCAACATGCTCACGCTCCAGTGTTCAAGCAGCGGCTGCGCAAGCCACAGCGCGCCATCCGTCCCGCGATGCGTCGTCTGATTGACTAGTACTTCGCGTTCAGCCGTTGTCGGCCGACGCGAGACGAGGTTCACCACCCCGCCAATGGCGGACATGCCGTAGAGCGCGGATGCGACGCCTTTGATGACCTCGACCTGACCGAGGTCCATCGGCGGAATCTGCAGGATGCCAACCGAGCCGGACTGCGCGCCGTACAAGGGAAGCCCGTCGGCCAGCACGTTCGAATAGCGTCCGCTCAGACCCTGGATGCGAAGGCTCGCGCCGCCGAGCGCCGGCGAGGTCGTCTGCACGCGCAGGCCGTTGGTTTCGGCCAGCAGCATGGAGACATCGCCCGGCGCCATGGCGATCTTCTCCTGCACTTCTTCGTTGGGGACGACCTCCACACGCAGCGGGATGTCTTCGATGCGCTGCTCGGTCCGCGTCGAGCTGACGACGACGTTTTCCTCGAACTCGGAGGCAGGGGCGAGGTCAATTTCGATGCGCGATTCCGACCCGGCGCGCAGTTCCACCCGCGCCGCGCCCGGATCGAAATCCTCCTTCGTCACGACCACATCCACGCTGCCCGGCGGCAACGAGAACCGCACCGAGCCGTCCGGACCGGTGATGGCCTTGATGCGGCCCGCGGTGACCTCGGCGCCCTTAACGGGAGTGCCCGCGCTTTGAACGGTGACGAGTAGGACGCCCGCGGTCTGCGCCCACGCTGGACACACGGCAATTGAAAGGACGACAAGAAGTATCGACAGCTTTCTCACCGTTGAGCTCGCATGTAGAGTAAGGATCGCATGAGCGACCCGGTGGACGAGTTGCTGCAGGGTCCAGACGATCCTGAAGAAGACTACGCCAAGAAACAGTTCGGCATGCTGATGTACCGCCTGCAGAAGCTCCCGTCGCGGTCACGCGCGCGGCTCCAGAGCGACTTCGCTCAGAAGATGATCGACTCGACGCTCTCGGTCGGGACGCCGAAGGGAACGCTATCCTTCGTTCTCCTGGGGAAGACTTCCGCCGGTCGTGCGATGACGGTGTTGACCAGACAGCCCGCGACCATCGCGTGGATCGACTCGTTCGAGGCTGGCAGCGTGTTCTGGGACATCGGCGCCAGCGTCGGGGTGTTTTCTCTGTACGCTGCGCTGGCGACCGACACCAGGGTGGTGGCGTTCGAACCCGCGGCGGTGAACTACTATCTGCTTTCCGCCAACTGCGAGGCGAACAAGCTGCAGGACAGGGTTGATTGCCTGCTAGTCGGCGTCGGCGCACGGCGCGCGATAGCGAGACTCGAAGTCTCGCAGTTCCGTCCGGCCCGCTCGTTCAGTTTCCGCGGCAAGCGGGCCGAACCGTACGAAGGCCGGCAGGCCGCCGTCGTGCTGTCGATTGATGAACTCGTCGAGGACTACGGCTTGCCCTGCCCGAACTACATCAAGATCGACGCGCCCGGTGCATCCGAAGCCATCATCGCTGGCGCGGCGCACACGTTCCGGCGGCCGGACGTGCGTCAGGTTCATCTCGAAGTGCGTGACGCCTCGAAAGGTGGTCAGCGGATACTCGAGATGTTGAAGCAGAGCGGCTTTGCGGCGACCAGCAAGGACACGCACGGCGGTTCGGCAGACGTGACGTTTGCGCGCCGGGCGTGATATATCGAGCGAGCATGGAATTCCCGGTAGACATCTGGCTGCGCGGCAACAATCACGCGACGACCGAACTGATTGCTCCAGTGGCGCGCGAGGCGCGAGCGTGGACCGACGGCGACGTGGCGGATGTCCTCGTGGGAATGCTACGAGCGATCGATCGTGCGAGCGATCCGGGCGCGTCCGCGGATCGGCCAATCGGCTTGCGCGGATTCAGCTGGATCGTCAACCCGTTTGAATCTGGCGGCGTGGTCATCGCGATCGAGATGACCCTCGGCGCCGTCATCGCGGGACCCTTCGATGTGCCTGAAAGCGTGCTGACGAGGATGATTCAGAGCGCCATCGAGAAGTGGAAAAGTGGAGAAGTGGAAAAGGGGAAAAGTAAGTCAGAAGCGGAAAGCAAGTCAGAAGTGGAGAAGTCGAAAGGTAGCGTGCATTGAGCTGGCTTTGAAAGCAGCCAGCGGTCGGCGGCTTTTACCGCCGACCGCGGCCGGCCAGGTGAAGGCTGACACGGTATGAGGGTGTGTGGCCCGAGGAGCAGTTGGCGCGCTGATCGGCGCGCCCGCGACTCGTTCACCTGGCGAGTGGGAGGTCGGTAATCAGCCTACTGGGTCTGCCCCGGCACGGCAAAATCTTAGCGCCAAAGACTCAGATCTGGCGGGTCCAAAAGGACCCGCCCTCCATTAAAACCGGTAGGTATACATGGCCTTCGTCGACAGCCGCCGGTCTTGCGTCGCGAACTGCGCGAGACGCCCTGATTCCTCGCCCATCCCATCCAGATGCTGTTTTCGTTCTTGCGTGAGAGCGTGCGCGACACGTTAATCTCCCATGTGTCGCTGTTCGGATTGAAGTTCAACGTCCGGAATGGAATTTCGACCTCGATGCTCCATCCGGTGCTGCTGCGCTGCACGCGTTCGTTCCAGATGCCGTCCCACTGGCGATTCTGGCCGTTCGTCCCCATCAAGGCATCAGCCATCGCACCCGATGGGTTGGTTTCGAAGAAATAGCCGGTGCGGCCGTCGAGGAACGTGTCGATCGTCCACTGGACCTTGTCGTCCTGTTGCAGAAATTCGTCGCGGCGCTTCTGATACCGCGTCAGGTGGACGCCCGCCTCGGAGTCATGGCAAATGACGCCCAGATAGAGCGCGTTGCCATCGAAAGCGATGCGGAATTCCGCCTGCTCCGTCGCCGGCTCGCCATTGTCGGGATCGATCTGGACGAACTCGCTGGCGACCTCAGCGCGCTGCCACACGGCTTCGTCGAGACTTCCGTCCAAGGTGATCGATTCACCCGGCGCGAGCCGCTCGGCCGTGATGGTGCGTCGGGCCTGTGAAGGAGGGGGCGTCAGCTCTTGTGCGCGAGTGAATTCAGCGGTGACGAAGAGAATAAAGAGACACGGGCAGAGCAGTCGCGTCACACGAAACGATGCGATCGTCATCTGGGCTGGGATTCCTCTGTCGGTCCGTCGAATCCGTCACAACCGAAACGTGCCCGGCGCTTACCGGATCGACGCTAAGGCGTTGAGGTATAAGGCTAATCTACTACTCGGTCGAGCCGAGTCCAGTACGCTGTAGCGCAGGGGGGAGGATTCGCACGTGACCACCAGAGACGTTCAGGAGCTGTATGAGTACGGGCGCTTCGCCAATCGGAAGCTGCTTGAAACAGTTTCCACATTGACGCCTGAGGAATTCACACGATCAGTTGGCGGCAGCTATGGATCTGTCAGAACCACCTTCGTGCATCTGCTTGGAGCCGAGTGGGGCTGGCTCGCGCGCTGTGGTGGTCCACAGCGAGGCGATCGCCTGAAACCGGAGGAGTACCCGACGCTGCAGTCGGTGATTGCGCTCGCTGACAAGGTTGAGGGGTTCGAGCGCGATTTTCTGCCGACGCTCAGCGACGCCGACCTGACGCGGGTGGTGGAGTTCAGCTTCGTGCCGGGGCAGACGTATCGCATGACGGTCGGACAGATGCTGCACCATGCGGCCATTCATTCGATCCACCATCGCGGTCAGGCGGCGCTGCTCACGCGGATGCTCGGACATGCGCCCGGCAATTTCGATGCGTTGTTCTACTACGCGGGAGACGTGGCGTTGCGCTGAGGAGCGTCGGGCTGACGTCGCAGCCGTAAGGATGAGATTGCAGGAAGGCGTAGGATCTCGATTCTGGAGGTCCTATGAAGTCCAATCGTATTCTCGCGTTCATTCTTCTTACGCTCCTCGCGATTGCTCTGCCTCTCAGCGCGCAAACGAAATCGAAATCGGCTCCGAAAACACAAGCACCGCCGGCGAAGTCCGCTGAGGCGCCGAAAGCTGCTCCGGCTGCGAACACGCTCATCGATTTGAATTCAGCGACGAAGGCGCAGTTGGAGACGCTGCCGGGAATCGGTGATGCCTACGCCGACAAGATCATCGCGGGTCGTCCGTATACCAGAAAGGATCAGCTCCTCGCGAAGAAGATCATCCCGCAGGCAACCTACGACAAGATCAAGGACAACGTGATCGCCAGGCAGGGAAAAGGCTAGGTCCTCACCACGTCCACACATCGAGGCCGGGAGAAATCCCGGCCTTCGCGGCTGCTCCTCCGCGGGTAACTCGTGTCGTCATAACGTCACGATCGGGTAGCCGCAAGTCATAGAATCGTCGGAACAATTTCCGCGTCGGCTCCACCTTCCTGAACAACGCCTCCGACTACAGGGCGAAATGGATGCGGCATATCCGTTGCTCCGTCCGCGGAGGACGTTCAGCCCCCAATGGATTTCCTGAGAGCTCTGTTCTACCGGTCGGCGCTTGTCCGTCTCGGTACGCGCGCTGTCGTGGTCGTTATCGCCGCGTACCCCCTGCTGCTGATCGCTCACCAGCTCGAACGTCTTATCCCGCTCGTATCGCTGCCTACCACGATCGTCCTCCTCTGCGGTTTTATCCTGATCGAAGCGACGTTGATAGTGATCATGAAACTTATGTTTCTTAGAGTCAGATGAACCTCGGACTGTGCCCCCTTTTGTGATGCCCAGACTCCCCTGAGACTCGTTACAAGAACGACAAGTCCGAAGCGAGGAACGCTCAACTAGTTGTGCGGGGGCGGGAATCGAACCGCACGCCCTTTTTCAGGACCCAGGACGGGGCCGCGTACGCGCCGAGGAACGGTCGCTTCTTCAGTCCAGCCGAGCACTCGCGCAGCAGCCCGCATGATTTGCTGCAGCCGCATGCCAAAAGTCTGGGACCTTTCCACCGGCGTTTCACGCTATTTTTCGCCGCTCGACGATTCGACCGTTTTCGGACCGGTATAATCCGCCGCTGCCTTTGTGAGCTGCGACATCCGCTGTCCAATCGGCGAAACAGTGCGCACTGACAATGCGCAACTGGCTGCGCCACCATGTCCGAAGTGTGGTGGTCGCAATGTGGAAATGATGATCGAGAAACCCGACACGGTCTTCTGGTGGTGCGGCACGTGCGGGCAGATCTGGGGAAAGCCGCGAAGCCTGCGAGATGGCGGCACCGAGCGGCGCGACATGAGCCGTCGAGAATGCCTTGAATACCTGAGGCTCGAACGTCGGTATCTGGCGGAACAATTGTCGGTGTTGCGCTGTGAATTTGAGGCGCTGCGAGGCGCTCCCTTTTCTCGGGAACGAATCGCCACTTACTGCCGCAGTTTTCGAGAGTTTCGTCGCCTACATGCAAACCACAGCATCGCGTTGACTTGGATGTTGCACCCCCAAACCATCGAATGCTTACGGACGAGCGTTCCTCGTCAGCGGCATAAGAACCAGAGCAGGACCTCCCATTTCGACTCTGCCCCAGTTGCGCGATTGATGAGCGCGGAGGCGGATGTAGATGACCTTGCCATGCGTCATGATTTGACCGCAAATTGTTAATGGAACCATTGTGAAAGCAGGGTTTTCGCGTGACTGACACGAGCATCATTCCGGTTGTTGAGAATGCTCGTGTATACAGCACCGCAGTCATCGCCGATGCGAAAGCCTCCATCATGCGTTCAGTGGCGTCGATCGAATGTGCCACGCGCGCTCTTCACCGTGCCACCGACACACGTCATCGCGCCGCCGATGCACGCGAGCGGGCGAGGCAGAACCGGCGATCAGCGAAAACGTCAAAGGGCACAGCGATGGTGGTCGTCGCTCACGCAGACCGCCCGACCTCCGATCCTTCATCTCAAATTGCAGCCCAGAATCTCTAGGAAATTGGTGCCGGGGGCGGGAATCGAACCCGCACGCCCTTTTCAGGACCCAGGATTTTAAGTCGTTCCAAGGGCGTTTTCGGGATCACGAAAAATCGTTCGAGAATTCGCGCGAACGCCTTGTCTGACCAGCGTTTGTCGGCGTGTCAGTCACACTCGCAAAGAACCGCAAAGATCCGCATCAAACCGCAAGTCATGGGATCAGTTCGGGCTCAGTCTCACGTCAGCCGGCACCAAGCCGCAATCGGGAGCACTCGTTGCGTCATGTCTGATTTTGTTCAAGGATATGCAGCGCCGGCGATCATTCCCAACCAGCGAGGAGAGCATGACCGACGCAGACAAGGGGAAGGCCGAACCTGGAGGCATTCTTTCCGGTCCTCTGGTCTTCATTAGCCACGATTCACGGGACGCCGATCTCGCCGAGGCTTTCAGCAAGCTGCTGAAGAGCGTCAGCGCCGGCATGATCAAGACGTTTCGTTCATCAGACAAGAAGGCGGGAGACGGTATCGATTTTGGTGAGGAATGGTATAAGCGGCTGATGACTCAACTCCAGGCAACCTCTGATGTTGTCTGCCTCTTCACGGAGCGAAGTCTTGATCGTCCTTGGATTCTTTTTGAGGCCGGAGTTGCCAAAGGCAAACTCGACACGCCCGTGGTTGGAGTTGCTCTTGGTGTTCCCCTCAGTCGTGTTACCGCCGGGCCGTTCTATCAGTTCCAGAACATGGACGATGGCGAAGCAGATCTGACGAAGCTCGTCAATCAGTTGGCTCGCCGTGTGCCCGGCCTTGAACTCGACCCTGACGTCGTCAAGACCCAAGTGCAAGCGTTCAAAGCTACTGAGGAATCCATCGTAAAAGCACTTGGAACAGCCACTGGAAAGGCTTCTGAAAAGAAGGATGGAGACGAGGACTCCGTCGCCAAGCTGATGGAGGAAATGAAGACACTACCCGGGCGCATTGTCGAGCGATTGAGTGAAGACGGCGACCCAATTCGTCGGAAACGCGGCCGACGGTTTCACCCAATGATGTTCGAGGAACTCATGCACATGTCTGGCGAACCTGGCGATCCGGTAGGCATCCTGATGGCGGCTAGCATGGTGCGAGACGATATGCCGTGGCTCTACGAACTTGCCATGGAAGTCTATCGAGCGGTCAAAGAGGGGGACTTCGAGTCGATCGAGCGCGAAGTTCATCGGCTTCGCCGCTTCTCCGATTTGATGACGCGTGGGCCTTTCATGGAGGAGTTCGGTCTCGGCCGGAAGGACTATCACATGGTCGCGATGGAATTTCCCCGAATGCTTGAGCACATGCTTCGCCGCACTCTGGACACGCAACGTGCCCCGACGAAAAAGCGACCGAAGGCATCCTCAGACGAAAACGCGGCAAGCGAGTGAGTGGCAACCGATAAACACTCTCATCTTCGACTGCTGCGAAGGCCCTCAACCTCTCCACGTGACGCTGTCGATTCTGACGACTGACGAACTGTGCACCGGTCTCCGAATGGGGTCGCGCCGAACTTGCGGCGAGATCCGTTCCTGCTAGCGCGCGAATGAAAGGCCGCGACGGCCAGAAAAACAAGGCTGTCAAATGGACGCGTCCCAGTCTGTGAAACAGTCCGCGCAGCAGGTGATGGCGGCACCGTCCGCCTCCCTCGCGGATGCGCTGAACACGTTCGTAGGCGCGTTCGTCGGCTGGCCCTTCACGGCCGCGCGCGGCTTTGTTGTAGACGCGGACGGGAGCCGGTCGGATATCTTCGCGTGCGTGATCCACACAACGCCAGCGACAGACGAGGCAGGTGGTTTTCCCGCGGATGGCGTCGCCGGCATCATTGACACTTCAGAGAAGCTTGGCCTCGAAGAGCTCCGTGCCGCCTATGCCCGCATCGCGCAGGCGAAACGGCTGAAGAAGAAACCAACACCCAGATTGCCGGGCGCTCCGCCGACTACCACGGTGACACTCGGCATCCTGCTGGCACAGCGATCGGATCTACCGCTCGAAACTCTCGGCGAGGAACTTGACCTTCTCAATGCGGCAACGCCTGGGCGAGAACGTGCTGACATGCTGGTTATCGCATCAGCTGGCGTAATCAACTACGTTGTTCAATTTCCCGGCGAGAGCGTGACTGGTGATTTCCTTCCACCGGCCGAGGGCGCGCTAGAGGCTTACACGCCGCCAATGTATATCCTCATGGTGATGAGGCCATCGGGCGATTTCAGCCTGAACAAGATGATGGCCTTTCTCATCGCGCACCTTCAGATTTTTTCGCCAGGCGCAAAGGTGCCTCCATGGATCGAAGTGCTCAAAGGCGTTCCTCCCAATGTCGTGACCCTATGGGGATATCAATACAATCTGGGCGGGCAACTCGTCCGAGTCCCGAGAGAGTTCTACAACGACCGTTACCTGGCCCCACTCCCCGTAGCCATCGAGGATCAGAAGGGCACTCTTCTCGGCCTGCTGCGGTTCCTGCCGTGGCAGGATGGAGCCGCCATTCTGCTCGAAGAGAGCAAGCTTCCGCTTGGTGGCCTTCTTATCTTTCTCGGAGCTGCAGCGTTGAAGCGCGGCGGCATCATGAGCCTCAAGAACAGCCAGATTTCGTATGTGCTGCCAATCACACGACGCGACTTCGGCCAGATGCTCGGGCGAATCCAGAAGCAATCGAACATGGTCGTCCGGCCCATCCAGCCGAACTGGACTGTCCAGAAAGTTGCCGACGAGGGCTCGTCGTCACCGCTCATGGCGCGCCTGATGATCGGGATGCTGCGGCTGCGCGATAACGTCTTCGATCACACTAACCGCGACCCGTTCGACACGGCCTACGACTTCGTCCTGAAGCCGCTTTTCAGCGCGAGGGATGCCATGCGTCAGCTGACGAAGGTTTGGCGGGAGCACGAACGCAGAGTCGCGGCTGGTGAGGTAGCCCGAGTTGAGCGAAATGCGATTCACGTGGATGAAAGCGTGGACAGAGAGCTCGGTCAGGAAGCAGAGGCCTTCATCAACGCCGCCGCGCGTGCGATCAAGAAGGGAATGCAGGACCTGGCCGCTGTCCTCGGCCTCAATATTGGATTCTTGTTTCAGAAAGAGGCGGCATTCGAGGCGGGAGTCACTTCGTTGCAGGCATCCGATCCCGCGCTCGCGGACTACCTGCGACAGGTGCGAACCGTCTGGTCCGAATTGCTCCAAGATGCTCGGAACGCCGTCGAACACGAGGGCTGGACGTTGCCCCATGTGCTCTACACACGCACGGCCGCGGGCGTCCAGGCGACCGAGCCCCAAATCGCCGGTCGGCCCGCAACAGAGTTCGCGTCGTTCATCTTCGACAGACTCGCGTGCTTCGTCGAAGAGGTGACAGCGCATTTGCTGATGCGCAAGTTCCCGGCGCTCATGGCGCTTGCGGAGATTCCGCTCCCCGATCGCAAGGAAGATGTTCCAGAGAGATTCCATTTGACGCTGGCGAATGGCGGAATGCCGCCTTGGGTAATCTCCTTTCACATCTCATCCTTCGATGAATCGTGATAACGCAGTGGCAGGAAGCGGAACACATTCCGTTTCCTACCGCCACGTATGCGCAGTTCACCGCATCAGAGGGCATTGCTCGGTAAACTGTCAGCGTGCCGTCCCGATCGGCTCGCCGTCTCAGCGCCGACGAATACCGGCTCGTCCTCGCCTGGGCACGGCTCGGCGATGCTGGCGAACTGACGCGGATTTGCAAAGACATCCTCACGCGCATGCGACCCCGACAGGGTTACGCGGTCGCGTTGCAGGCGCAGCACATCATCGAGGCCCATGCCGATTACTGGCGACTCGACTTCCCGGTCGAAGCGGAGGGCACGCGCAAGAATCGCGCCCTTCTGAAGTCTGGCCCCAAGGTCGCGCGCCGACTTGAACATGCGCTTCGCGACATGATCGACCTGCATCGCAAGGCGGAAGAGCGACGCTGGTATGGAAAGAAGATCGTCGCCGGCCTGATGAAGCCCCGGCGGCCTCGCCGGCCTGACGACCCATTCGTCAACTCGCGGCCCTGGACACGATTTCCGAGAGTTTATGAGCAGGCTCTGTAGGCTCTTGATGCGGACCCCCTGTGGCACACGCTACGAGACACGCCACACGACATGTGGCTGATCCCTCCGCGGAAACCCAAGGAAGAAGCGCAACGGCGCGCTCACGAAGGCCCTGCCGCCATCGAGCGCTTCGGTGGCGCCTCTTCGGAGCGCATCCGCTTCAGCGCGTGTTTTCAAGCGACGGAAAACCTTAATGCCACCGGGATGATTGGACTCTGTCGTTTTACGACCACTATTGTCGTCCCTGCCACGCTGCGAACTGTGCACTCTACGGGCACGTCCACCGTCCACGCATCTACCACGACGACGTCTGCATGAGGATTGTCGCGGAATAGCAAGCCTAGCGGCGCACACCAATTGCCCCACGCGCCAATACCAGCGTACTTCGCCCTACCCCACAAACCCCCAGAAATGCGCGCAATTCCTTTCACCGGAACATCCGACAGCTGCTTCGATATCGTGACTGTCACATCGATGGTAGAGCGCCGAGGTAGCTGAATCGTCTCCGACCAACTCCACTCCTGCGTGGTCTGTTGCGTCGTCGTGGTAGTCTCAGAAAAATTGATATCGATTGACGCGGTGAGCGAAGACTCTCCTATATAAGGAATGCTAAATTTGCTACTCATTCCGACGACGTTGCGCACGCCGCGCGTGACTTGAACCTGTATTGTCGCAACAGACGTTTTTCTGTTCGTGTATTGAAAGGTGTCTTGAGTATCGGAGTCGTTGATTCTCGAGTAACGGTCAATAATTTCTGCCGGCGCTTCAGAGTACGCGATGGTTCCGAACTGAACGTCCCGAAAGAGGATTTCCAGTCCCGAGCGAAAAGCTCCGCGCGGCCCTCCCAGCCAGAACTCCAGCGGACCTTCTATGACGATAGAGCGGTAGTGAGCGGCGGAATACGCCGCAGCTCGGGTTGCAGCTTCAGAAAACAAATCGATGCCACCGTTGAAAACAACGGACGCCAGCGCTCGTGTAGCGGTGTAGCTCCCATTCGCGTCCCGACGAATTTCGCCAGTGCCCCCGCAGTCTTTACATTTTCCACCGCCGTAACACTGCGAGCACGTGAAGTTGCCGCGACCATTGCAGGAAGGACAGCGAACATCGACAGTCCGTGACCCACCACACGTTGAACAGGGTTGGCCGTTTACGTCACTGCCCGTGCCAAAACACGAAGGACACGTATCCGGGACTGTGCCTTGCGTGTTGCAGGTGGAGCACTCGATGTGGCCAGAGCCACGGCAGTTTTGGCACTCGCCGGTTCCACCGCACGTCGTGCAACTCCCGAGCACTACGTCCATTGCAACCTCCATTTGGCCGCTCGAGCCATGGCGCCAGTATCGTCCGTGAGATCTAGCGCCAGTATCGTCCGTGAGATTCAGAGAGTTTGGTCAGGCGTGGTTTGCGTCATATTGACGGCGACAGCACGCCGAATCGTATGCCTGCACGAGTAGTTTGTAGAAATCGGTTTCGGGAAGGTCGAGCGGTCGCGGCTGCATCTGGCCATCTTTCCACCACGACAATCGAATTTCGATCTGTCCGGTCGACTTAATCTCCAACCGTTCGATTCTCGCTTTATCCCCGCTCGGCCACTTCAGGACGGCGCGTGCGATTTCGCGTGCGTATTTATGCGCCAGAGCCTACACCACTCGCCCCTCCAAGAGGGCCGGCGCAATCTCAGTGCGTTTCCAAACTTGGGAACAGGCTCAAAACGGGATCAGTTGGTCCGATCGGCCGCCGCCCGTCGCATGCATCGGCCCACGAAGTCGCGGATTTCCTAAGGATTTGGTGCCGGGGGCGGGAATCGAACCCGCACGCCCTTTTCAGGACCCAGGATTTTAAGTCCTGTGCGTCTGCCAGTTCCGCCACCCCGGCATGTCGTGGAATCAATAGTCTACGTGGACGGCTGCCGTCCTGAGTACGGCTACACGTCGAACGTGGCGGTGTTAACATGCGCCAAACCACCATCATGGGGGGCCCCAAGGAGGATGAACGGCAGGCGCTCATCGACGCCGTTCGTGTCGCTGTGGCACGTGCAAAAGCGATTTCCCGCGACCTTGAAATGCTCAGGGCGAGGATCGAATCGGCGAAACCCGCGGCGCGAACGCCCCTTTTGAGGCGACGGCGGTAGGCGTCAGGGTTTCGAGTCCCGTGCCGTCGGGACGTTGAGGTCTACGCCTTTGATCAGCACCTCCACGCGGCGGTTCGCTTGCCGAGCGGTGTCGTTCCTGTTCCGTCGAGTAATCGTCGCCTCGTCTGCCTCGGCCGTCACACCCGCGGGCCACAGCATCCCACGACCCTCCGCCTGAATTTTGTCCGCGGGAATCTGGTGATCGACGAGGAACTGCTTGACGGCCTCCGCCCTCTTCAATGAGAGGTCATGATTTTTCTTCCTGGACGAGTCGCTGTGATCAGCCCTGCCGTCCCAGGTGTCGTCGGTGTGGCCGGTAATCTCGATTTCGAATGTGGGAAACGTCCTCGCGTATTTGATCAGAACGAGGTTCTCCGCAAGTTTCTCCCGTTGGTCGGGAGTGAGCGTCGACTGCGAGACTTTGAACGCGACACTATTCTGATCGGCCAGCGTCAGCAGGACGAGTCCGGCCTTTTCGGCGATGCCAGAGGCCTCTTTCAACTGTCCGATCAGCAGATTGAGCCGTGCGATCAGCGATTCTCTACTCGACAAATCGGACGTCGTCCGATTGAGCGCGTTTTGCAGGATCGCTATCTGCGCCTCTCGATCGGCGAGCGTCGCGGCAAGCTTCGCCTCGGTAGCAGCCGATTGTTGTTGAAAGGCCTGCAGCCGCAGATTCGTCATCAGCATCATGACGCCGATTGCGGCGACCAGCAGCAATGACGTCCATCCGATGAACTTTTTCCAGATGCGCCGGAACGATTTCTTCTTCTCCGTCATGTCTGCTCACTGACTGGCGGGGGAGCAGATACGTGTGACGTGAGTGCGTCTCGACAAGAGACGTATCGACCTCTTTTCCGGGAGCATGTAGTGGGTTGCACAGGGTGGCTCAGAAAGGCGCTATCTCGTAGAGCTGAACCTGATGGCCCATCCAGTTCGCGTCCGCAACCATCCGCAACTGGGTGGAGCGACGCATCTGATCCGCGAGGTCATCGCAACCGTCGTCGTCCAACCCGCAGTTCACGGTGACATGGCTGACCCCCCGGGCTCGCAGTGCGGCGACCGCCTCGTCGCGAGGAAAATTTACGATCTCCTCATGAAGATCGGCGTACGACGAGGGGGCGAAGCCACTGTAGCCATTGACCATTCGCGACCAGTGCCACAGCGAGAAATACAAGAACGGTGTATTCCGGCCGATGTCGGTTGGTTCGGGCATCGGGAACTCGGCGAGGATTGCGCCGGGCGTGGACTTCAGTCGCTGATAGATCGACGGCGGCTCCTTCCATACCGGACTGAGCATCAGCGCCGGCCACGCGTCGATCATGATGAATGCGATGAGGCCTGCGAACATCGCGAGTTCCCACAGCCGCGACCGGCGCCACTGCATCACGCGGCGTGCGCCAAATCCAGCGAGGATCGCCAGGGCAAGCCCGACGATGGCGGCGAAACGGGCGGGAACGCGAATCCCGCGAACTGGCCCAAGCCAGCGATACATGTAGGGATAGGTCACACCATTGAGGCCCAGCGATCCATCGAACGCCGTCAACAGACCTGCCGTGTATACAAGTCGCATTGCGCTAATGGGCGGAGCCAGGGCGATCGCCCCTAATGCAAGAGGGGCGGCACCTGGAAACAGCGCCCGCTCAGGTTCGGGCGGCAACATCCATTTGCGCCAGATCGCGCTGTGCGATTGCCAGCGCAGGTAATCGGACGGCCGTGCGCTGAAATAGGTGACTTCATCGACACCACGTTCACCCTTCATCGGTTGCGCCGCCACAAAGGCGCGTGCAAGGGGAGCGGCGAGCAGGCCCGCCATCATGGCCGCTGCGCCCAGCAGTAAGATCACGCGACGAAGTGGCGGACGATAGACGAGCAGCAACCCGATGCCGATGGGCGTCGCGAAGATAAGAAGGAACACCGCGTAGTACATCGACGAGTAGAGCTGCGCGGCGCCGAAGAGTCCCACTGCAGTCGCGTAACGCCACCGCCCTGTCGCGACGAACAGATGCAGCGCCAGCAGGATCAGCGGCATCCACTGAGTCATCTGCAGTTCGACGTGGCCGTAGTGCTCGAATCGGTACGAATAGCACGCGTACATCAATCCGCTAATGAATGCCGCGCGCCGCGATCCAGTCAGCCGCTCGACGAGCAGATAGGTTGCGATGCCTGACAACCAGAAGCCTGAAACAAGAAGCAGGTTGTAAGCGACGACGGGGTGCACACCAGAGGCCAGTAAGGGTGCTGCGGTGAGCGCGGGCAGGATCATCGGGTCCGATAGAGTCAGCGTCAGGCGCTCGGGATAGAAGATGTTGGCGTCGAAGAGGTGCAACGGATCGGTGACGATCTGGTGCGTCACCCAACCGATGCGCCACATCGAAAACAACGGATCGCCGAGGTCCGCTACGCCGTACGGCTGGAAGACCTGCTCGTGCAGCAGGAGCGCAAGCGCCATCGCGATACCCAGGGACGCGAACGCAGCACATTGCCACTGACCAGGGGGGGGATGCACGAGGAACGGTTCGGCGCGAATCCAGGATCGAGCGCGCGACCATCGCGCGCGCGATATCCCGAGAACACCGATACCGCGGCCGCTGATCAACCGGAGAACGACGACAACACCAAGCCAGGCCAGGACGCGAATCGGCGTTCGCGCAGAGAAGCGTACGCCGGAGACCCGAACGACGAACCCGCCGGTATGGATGGCCGCAGCGGAGAGAGCGGTCAACCCGGCCGTGAGGATATCTAGGAAGACGACGAGTGCTCTCCGAATGCGCGGATTCTGGGCCAACGACAACGCGCGCGATCATAGCGCGGACAAGTCGGATGCATCGAAAAGGCGTCGCGAGTCGTAAAGAACTGGAGTAAGGTGAGTGGCATGTTGCCGTTCCGCGCGACCACCGTCGTTATGACTCTGGCTGCGGCCTCTCTTTGGATCGTCTATCCGCACGGCGCACAGGCGGTCGCCGTCGACCGGGGCAGCCGAGACTACACGCTGCCCGAACAAATGCAATGGAAAGACACCGAGAACGGCCCGATCGCCAACCTGTACGGCGATCCCTCGAAGCCGGGCCTCTATGCCTACGTCCTGAAGCGCCGCCCGAACACATGGAGCATGTCGCACTTTCACGACAACGACTCCTTCGTGACGGTGCTCGAGGGCACGTGCTGGGTCGGCACAGGCAAGTTCGATCCGCAGCGCACCGTGCCGCTGAAGGCGGGCTCGTTTGTCAGAGACGTCGCTCGCGGCGTTCACTTCGAGGGGACCAAAGACGACGGGGCGACGCTTTATTTCGTGGGGATCGGACCATCGCTGGTCCATTCGGCGGAGCCGGGCACCAACGTTTCTGGCGGGGGAGCCAGCGTGATCGATCCGGCGATCATGGAGATTCAGCGCATCGAGGATCAGCGGAAGGAATCGTTCGTGTTGTATGGCGACTCGAGCAAGCCCGCCATCTATTTCCAGTATCAGCGCCGGGCGCCGAATAACTGGAGCACACCGCACTCTCACCCGATCGATCGAGTGATCATGGTGATGGGCGGCACGATGATGATTGGCACAGGGCCAACCGGCGACAAAACCACGACGGTGGGCGTGCCAAAGGGCGGCTTCATCCACGACATCGCGCGCGGTGTCCACTACGACGGGTCCGGGAGCGATCCGATGTGGATTCTCACCGCAGGTGTCGGGCCGACAGCGACCATCAATATCGACCCGCCGAAATAGCTGCGGCGATCGGGAGCGTATCTTTCTACTTCAGCTCGAACTCGATGAATTCGAGCCGTGTGGTGCCGGTGTTCTTGATCCTGCGGGTCTCGCCGGCGTCCTTCCAGATGAAATCGCCATCATAGGGCGCCATGCCTCTGTCCGCGTTGCCAGGAATAACTTCCGCCAGCACTCCACCATGGATGTAGACACGCAAGCCCGGCGCGGTCTGCGTAATTTCCCCCGTCGCCTGGCCGGGCTCCAAAACCACACGCCACGCTCGCACGCGGGCGTTGTCCATGATCTGCGTAAAGCCGGCGGCGACCGTTCGGTCCGAAACGGAATTTCCGGCCGGCGCCGGCTTCTTGAAGATGAAGGAGATGTTGTGAAACGGCGTCGGTCCGACGTTCGCGGCCCGATGCGTGCGCGGGCCATCTTTCGTCACGTTGGTGAAAGTCGCGCGTCCTGGCGCGCCTTCGCCGCCCGTGCCAGGCGCGCTGACGTCATTTGACCCGTAATTCTGGTTCGTCTGCGACGCGGGCATCAGGTTGACGGAAACGGAATCGCTGTGATGGATGTGATAGCCCGTGTTGCGCCCCGGCGGAATGTTGACATTCAACAGGATGATGTAGTCGTTCTGAAACACCGGGATGTGAAAGGGCGCCCGTTCCATGGCCACCGGCTTGTCTTCGAGTTGCGCCAAGGCCGGCGCCGCAAGCAGCACCAACAGACTCGCTGATCCAGCAATCAGTTGCCGCATGAGAGCCTCCCGCGACGCCTATTACATCACGCGCTGCAAGTCGGTCAGGTCGCCGGATACATTTTCCTCACGAACTTCTTGTCACTCGTCGAGAGGTCCGTATTCTCGTTCGTACCGGTCGCTGCGAGCGACTTCGGCGCCAGGATGAATTGCGCTGGGAAGTGATACAGCATGATCGACTTCTTGTCGAAGCTTGTGCCATTGAGCTGATTGACCGAGTATTTCTGAATCACGTTGAAATCGATGTCGTCCTTGGACCAGTTATTCGGCGGTCCGGAAAAGTAGGCGTAGACGGCGGGAAGGTTCCAGTGGATGCCACCCTTTGGTACCTGGTGCTCGTGCACTGCGCCGATCGCGTGGCCGAACTCATGCACGACGACGCGCCGGTACTCTTCATCGTCAGTGTCGTCCTCGAGCCAGCCGAAGTTCATCGTCGGCTCGTCGTTCGGGAAGGCCTCGGTAGACAGGCAATCAGTACCTATTGCCGACCACGAACCGGGGTCGGCCTTGAATGAAATCCGGATCTCCGCCTGGCTGCTCTGCTTGAAGTCGAACTTGAGGTTTGCAAAGTCGAGCCACTCGATAGCTTTCTCTCGCACGCGCTTGCGCTGGGTCAGGGAGCCATCCATAAACGTGACGCGCAGCGTCTGGCCCTTCTTCCACTGTTTGCCGACGAAGAACGAAATCTTCGCGGGGTTCGCTGAGACGCCGGGAAGCTTGGGCAGCGTCTTCGGGGCATTGTGGGGGTTTATCTTGATTGCGAGTGCTGCGGCGTTGACCTTGTGGTGTAGTGGAACAACCCGATCGACGCAGAAATGGATGGCGGGTTTCTTTGCCATGAGATGTCTCCAATCCGATGTGGAATCACGGTCTGCAACTGGACACCGAGCGTCCGGGTAGAATCTGGCTACAGGGAAGAACGTTCGACAAGCCAGAGTTGAGACAGTGTCGTCCAACGACCGACGGACGTCATCAGTGTCTGTCCTACGGGCTGCCATGATTGCACGACGCACATTCATCACACGGGCCTCGATGCTGGCGCTCGCCGCATCGACGTCGCGGCTGTACGTTCGGGACGGCTTTGCCCAACAGGTGCCAAATTCATCCGGGAGCGAGCCGGCAAAGCTCAAGGCGCCGCCGGGCGCGTGCGACTGCCACCATCACATTTACGACGCGGTGCGCTTTCCGCCCGCGACCCCCGGAGGACCGCTCATCCCCGATGCACGCCTCGAGGAATTCCGACTGCTGCAGCGGCGGATCGGCACGACACGCAATATCGTCGTGACGCCATCGGCCTACGTGATCGACAACCGCGTTACGCTCGATGCCATCGCGAAGCTCGGGCCGAATGCGCGCGGCGTCGCTGTCATTCATCCGAACATTTCGGATGCCGAACTGAAAGTCCTGGCCGCCGGCGGCATTCGCGGCATCCGCTTCTCCATCACGGATCCGGCAACGGCGGCAACGTCGGTCGACATGATCGAGCCGTTGTCCAGACGCGTGAACGCGCTCGGCTGGCATGTCCAGATCAACATGGGTCCTGATCAAATCGTCGCGAACGAATCGCTGTGGAACCGCCTGCCCACCTCAATGGTGTTCGACCACATGGGACACGTTCCGCAACCTGCCGGAGTGAGCCATCCGGTCTATAGCGTCATCCGCAGGCTCGTCGACAAGGGGCGCACGTGGGTGAAATTGTCAGTGACCTACGACAACACGGTGGACGGCCCGCCCGGCTACGCCGACATCACGCGGGTTGCGCAGGCGTACGTCAAAGCCGCGCCCGAGCGGCTGGTGTGGGGGAGCAACTGGCCTCACCCGAATGAGACGAACAAGCCGGACGACGCGATGCTGTTCGATCTCATGTTGCGGTGGGCGCCGGATGCACGAACCCGCAACCGCATACTGGTGCAGAACCCGGCGGAGCTTTATGGGTTTGCACGAACAACGTTATCCGAACGTGGTGAACCGGCTTCCGGACGAATAACGGCGTAACCCGCGATCGAAGAACAGCACGGCAACCCGGATACGTGGCGATCGGGTTGACCGGCGACCCTGGCCCCCGCTTGCGAGTAGGTGTTGCTTTCGGTCAGATGCTGCCCGAGAATACACCCCACTCATCCCGGATTTCTCGCTCCGTTTCCGAGCCCATGCCCCGGGAAAACTTGAATGAAACATAACTGATTGAGCCCAGACGCGTCTTAGGGAGGACATGATGTTGCGAAGAGTCTTCGTCGCGGGACGTCGAGTCACCCAGTTCACGGCGCTCATACTCGCACTGCAACTCGGACTGGCGTTGCCGGCCCGGGCCCAGGTGGCCAATGCGGTGATCACCGGGATCGTCACCGATGCGCAAGGTGGTGTTCTTCCCGGCGTCACCATCACGGTGCGCAATGCTGAAAGTGGAGTGACACGCACGATCGTCACCGAAGCCGATGGACGGTACCGCCTCGGCGGCCTTCCACCGGGACGTTACAACCTGACCGCAGAACTCCAGGGCTTTGCGAGCGTCGACGTGAAGGACGTGACGCTCACGCTCGGCCTCGAATACCCCAGGGACTTCACGATGGGCGTCCAGGGCCTGCAGGAGTCCATTACCGTCACCGGCGAGTCACCGGTCGTCGAGACGACGAAGACCGAGGTGGCAGCGGTGGTCACCCAGGATCAAATTGAAACGCTGCCCACCGGCGATCGCGTCGCCCTGAGACTCTCGCTGCTGCTTCCAGGCACGGCCATCGACACGACGCGCGCAAAACGGAGTGCCGTCAACCTGGGGGCTGGGATTTCAACCAGCTCGACGACATACCTGGTGGACGGAGTCTCAAATGCCACTGCGATCAGCGGCGAACAGCGGCACGACATTCCGGCGGCCGCGATCCGCGAGTTCCTCGTGCACACGAGCCAGGTACCGGCCCAGTACGGACAGCGGGCCGGCGGTGTCGTCTCCATCGCTACCAAGAGCGGCACCAACGACGTGCATGGTGAGGCGTTCGACTTCTTTCGCAACAAGGCACTGAACACGCTCGACAAGTTCCAGGAACTGCAGCATGCGACGAAGCCCGATTACAGCCGGCAGCAGTACGGCGTTGCGCTCGGCGGGCCCATCGTGAGGAACCGCCTGCACTACTTCGGCACGTTCGAACGGACGCGCGAGCACGACTATTTCACCGTGGCCACTCTCAAGCCCGAGTTCTACAAGCAGTTCGAAGGCACGTACGAGGGCGGCTCCTATAACAACATCTACTTCATCCGCGGCGATTATCAGGCCACCGAAAAACAGAATCTGTTCTACCGCTACATCAATCAGCACACGAATTTTTACTGCAGCGGGTGCGGTGTGCCCGGGACCAATTCGGCGTTCAGCAACAACGACAACTTGATTCCGCGCGACATGCACGCGGCCGGCCACACGTGGGTCCTCTCCAACCGTGTCTTGAACGAGCTCTACGTCATGCGAGGAACGGCGTCGGACCGCAGCTATCTGAGCAAAGACTATGCACCGAACCGTTACCAGCAGGTGACGACAATTCCAGCGTCCCTGGGTGGCGGACAGATCATCGGCAGCACACGCTACGTGTTTCCAAGCTTCGTGTGGGGACAAAGCCAGTGCCTGCCCCCCTGCCAGGCAGGGGCAGGGACCCATACGGACTTCACCGAAATGCAGGAGACGGTATCGATCACCAGTGGTGCGCACACCTATAAATTCGGCGGCAGCATTCAGATCTTCCCGACCCACGAATGGGCCGCCGCCAACGTCTTCGGAACCTGGACCTTCAGTCAGGATCAGTACTTCAATCCCGACGTCGATCCGAACTTCAGCTTCGCGAACCTGAAAGGCGCCACACAGTTTCAGGCGTCGTTCCCCAACGTCCAGCGGGAAATGCGAAATCACTCCTATGCCGCGTACGTAACGGATGAGTGGAAGCCAGTGAACAGTTTGACGCTGAACCTCGGGCTCCGCTACGACGTCCAGACAGGCGTGTGGAACGAGTGGCGCACGCAGTCGGAGTATCCGCGGCCGCTGCCGTACGTGGACTTTGCGTCGCGTGGCGACAAGAACAACGTCGCACCGCGCCTGGGTCTGGCGTGGAACGTTCACGGCGACGGCAAATCGGTTGTCCGGCTTGGCTACGGTCTCGTCTACACGAACATCACGAACCTGATCCCGCGTGTGGAGGGAAGCGCGCTGAAGCAGAACACCATTAACATCACCAACCCGTCGTACCCGGATCCGTATCAAGGCAGGGATCCGGCGAACTTCGTCTCGACCGCGCCGCCGAACATCACCATCAACGGCAACGATCTGGTGAATGCACCGGTGCACACCAGCAGCGTGGGGTTCTCGCAGGGGCTCACTCCTGATACGGCCGTGCACGTAGACGGCATCTACCAGAAAGCAACCGAGATTCCCACCGACGTTCAAGTCAACACGCGTAACCCGGTGACGTTGGTTCGGCCCCTGCCCGAATGGGGTCAGATCATCCAGCGGCAGCCGACTGGCTGGTTCACGTACAAGGCGCTTCTCGTGCGCTTTGAGAAACGTCTGTCGAATCGTTATCAATATCAGCTTTCGTATACGCTGGCGAAGCAGGACAGCAACTCCGGGTCGCCTGACACCGTGGGGATCGGGTTGGGCGGGAGCACGACCGACGTCTACAACCCTGGTTGGGACGTCGGCCCGGCCAACAACGACCGCCGCCACGCGCTCGTGTTCAGCGGGGCCGCACAACTGCCAGCCGACATCGTCCTCGGAGTCATCTGGAACTTTCGAACGACGACGCCGTTCAGCGCCAGGGCCGGAGTCGACATCAATGGAGACGGACAGAATACTGGCGGCGGTGGTGGTCTGGGCGGCAACTACCCCACAGACTACGTGCCCGGAACGACAAAGAACATGGGAAACCGCAACACCGCAGCCATGCTGACGGCAGTCAATGCTTATCGCGCCACCTTGAACCTCGCGCCAATTCCGGAGAGTCAGATTGAAAACAACCTGTTAAGTCAGCTCGACCTCCGGGTCAGCAAGGCAATCAACACCGGGAGGGGTACGAAGGTCGAACTGATCGGACAGGTGTTCAACGTGCTGGGCAGGGACAATCTCGGAGGACTCAGCAGCCAGTACATCACGAACGTGCGCTCGGATTCGTTCGGCCGCATCCTGACGTCGCTGCCGCGCCAACAGGGTGAAGTGGCCGTCCGATTCGTGTTCTGACGCCCGGCGACCGACAGCGGCGGGTTACGACGGCACTCCAGCGCGGTTGGCGCGCTGGGTGCCGTCATTGTTCATCTTGATCGTCTCGCCGGCGGCCGTATGCACGTCTGCCATCGCGGTAATCTCGATCCCGATCGCGGTCCCATCGGTGGTCATGGACGTAGCGGCCCTGACTGCCTTCCCAATATCCCTCGAAGAACAATCGTCCGTCGTAGCGCGCGGCGATCCAGCGAGCACCTGGGTACGGCGGCCGGGTCCAGTACCCGTCGTGCCATTTGTAGTGGTGCTTGACGGGATACCAATACCCCTCGATCCATACGTACTCCGGCGCCGGTGGTGGCGCCGGAACGACGTACACCACCTGGGGTGGTGGAGGTGGACCGATTTGGATCCCGACCGAGACAGAGGTCTGAGCGGCGGCCACGACCGATCCGCTGACCAACAGCAATGACGTGATGAACGTCGTCGTTGCGAAACGTTTCATGCCGGTGAACCTCGGGGGGATCTACCGGCAACTTCCGGTCCATCGTTGCGGCGCAGAAATCAACCGCACGTGTGGGCGGCGAGATTTCAGTTATGCACTGCAGGTTCCGAAAAGCGTACCTGCAATCAATCGCACGCGTCAGTTGCCAGGGTTCTCCTGGTTTGGCGGCGCCCCTCGCGGCGGCGCTGGAAACGCGTGGTGGTACAGCGACTGATAGCGCAATTCCTTGCCGTTCTCATCGAGCCATCCAAACGACTGCTGAAAGAGCGCCGGCTCCGGATAGCCTGCCGGCACCGTTCCCTCGATGATGTACAGCTTCTGCACGTGCATGTAGATCGCCGCCATCGTGCGCGATCCATCCCGGTTGGTCAGATGGATCTGATGGCCACCAACTCCATACGTGGTGTTCCAGACCAACTGCGTCACTTTCGCATCGCGCGATAAAAACTTCCACGTCGCATGGACGATCGCGCCTTGATAGTCGAGGCGCCAGTGCCCCACACCGGAAAACCCGGTGCCTCCGTAGCACCCTTCGTCGCCGCGGGTCGGACACGACTGGGCCTTCGCGGTGAGAATCTTCTCGATCGGGCTGTAGTCGACGACCGTCACCGAGTAGCGACTCGACCCCTGCGCGGCGCTGTAGACGCGCGCGGGCAGGTCGGCGCCGTACTGCGACTGGTAGGTGGTCTGCTTCACCTCGGGCTGCCTGGGAAAATTGCCGGTAAATCGATCCTGCCGGCTGGTGAATTCGATCCACTCTTGAGCAAACGAAGAACCGGCGAGGGTCAGGGTGAGGACCACGGCCACAAGTGGAGTGAAACGCATCGTACTTCCTCCAACTCTCAAGTCGAGCAGATGATACAGCGTCTACTCTCGCGTGGTGTAAACTCCACGTCCTTCGATGCCGAACCAGCCTCGAGACACACCAGCCGTTTGTCCCAATTGCGGTGCGTTTGGGACGGTCAAGCAGGAAACGACCTACAAAGGCACGACGACGGTGCTGATGTGGATATGCACGCGGTGCGATCACCGTTGGCCGGTGAAAGGCGCGACGGCTGCGTGACCGAGCGTTGAGGCGCGACGGCGCCGATGCGAACCACCGCGGCCAACGGCATCGACCTCGAATACGTATCCAATGTCAGTGGCGATCCCGTGATCGACAACGCGCGGCTTTGCGATTTACTCCCAGCGGCCGATCGTCTTGCCCGTCTCCTTGAACTTCGCGCCGATGAAGCTGCCGGCGGCCGTGCCGTCCTTCATCGGGTTGACGCGCACGGTGACCGCGTCGCCGAACTTGAAGGTCGTCGAGCGCCAGCCATTGCGCGACAGCGTGTTTGGACTTCCACCTTCGACGCTCCACTCGGCCTTCTGGCCGTTGTTGTCGACGACGACCTGAATCCAGATGTGTGGATTGGTCCACTGCATTTCCTTGATGGTCCCGTTCAGCTCGACGACTTTCCCATCGTCGAACATGGCCGCGGAATGATGCGCAGCGAGCGGCGCGGACGTGGCGGCGCACAGTGCAGCGGCCGCGATCACTCTCGTGAACTTCATTGGACTCTCCTCCCGAGTCACTCGGTGTTCTTGTCGAGCGGCTTGCCGTTGGGACCGAGGGTAAGCGTCTTGCCCGAACCGCTGATCGGATTGCGATTGTTCTCGGCGCAGCCGTAATCCCACGCCCACGTACCAGCCGGCATCTTGCGGTACTGCTTCGTCACCCTCCACGGCGCCTTGAGCGCTTTGGCGTCCTCGATCACCATGGCCGCCTCGAGCATCGTCTCGTTCACCTTCCGCAAGCGCGTCGTGACACGAGCCGCGTCGCTCAACACAAGGCCGGTGCGATCGATGATCACATCGTTGTCGCGCGATTCCTTGAGCCCACGGGTTTCAAAGACGAGCGTGTCGCCTTCCCAATGCCCCACGGAGGCGCCGGTGTAGGTGCCCCATAGTTCCTCGGCCGGCGGGTGCGTCCGCCCGTCCGTGTAGATTCGCGCGATGCCGGGTCCGTTCTCCGCGAGGACGTAGGTTGCCGCCGGCGTCACCGCAAACTCGTAGACGTCGGGCACGTTCATGATGCGCGGGAAACCGTGAGGGACACCGCAGACCGAGATCGGATCGGGAAACGTTCCGGCCTTAATCCGCTCGATGTTCTTGCGATAGATCGCCTCGTATTCATCGGTCAAGGGCGGGAACTCGCGGACGCCGGGATCGCCGGCGCGGCCGTTCTGCGGCTGCACGGTTGCGCGATCGAACACGGTCGGTCCAACCATCTGCCACACCCCGCTCCAGTCGGGAAGCGCGGCGGACGCGGGCTTGCTCGCCTGTGCCGCGACCATTCCGATCGCGATCACGGATGCGGCGGCCGCAAGAAGCGCTGTTCTCATGATTTAGAACCTCTGCACCGTGGAGAATAGCCTACCGGGCGTCATACATAAAGCTCACCGAAAGCCGATAGTCATCAGGGAGCCCTCTATGCATCGTTTCCTGATTGGCTGCGTTGTCGCGATTCTGTTCGGGACTCAGAACGGATTCGCGCAAACCGCGCCCGCGCCGGCGCGGACGATCCAGACCGCAGTCTTGCTTTCGGAGCCGCGGGGAGATGGCGCATTGGTCATCACCGTACCCCCCCCGGCGTGGTCGTCGAGTTGCTTGGCGCGCGAAGCGGCGAATGGTATCAGGCGCGGACCGTCGGACCAGTCGCGCGCGTGGGTTGGATTCATCGCATGGTGATTGAACGGCTGCCCGCGGACGCCGCGTCCGCGCTGGCCGCGGCGGTTCCCCTGAACTCCAACGCAGCATCACAACCACTGCCAGGCCCCATCGAATCGGATTTCGTTCCCGGCCGAACAGAATTGATTGTCGACGGCGGCATGTCGGGATGGAATGCGTCGGACGGCACGGTCGAAATCTTTCAACTTGATACTCTCGTCGGTTTGGTCGTCTCGGCGCATTTTGAAGTTATCGGGAGCGCGTCGGTCTTCAAAGCGTCGGATGTCGATGCGTTTGGCAGTTTTGGAGGCGGTCTCCTTGTCAATGTCCGTGACACCGGTCCAATGGTTCCCTTCGTCGGAGCCGTGGTCGGAAAAGGGTTTGGCGCGTCTGCGCTGTTCGGTGGACTGGTCGACGATCCCACGTTGGTGAATGTGTCAGCCGGGTTCCGCGTCCTCACGAGAGGCGGCGGCGGCGCTCTCATCGTTCGACCGTTCTACGAGCGCTACTTCAATTCAAGTGACATCGCGCCGACATCGCAGGTGAATCGCTTTGGCGTTTCGCTCGGGGCAGCGATTCTGTTCTGACGCCTATCGGGAATTGCGTATGTGTCCCCGTGGAAGGCCTGGCGTCCTTGCATTACTTGGCAGCCTCATCTTGTGTACCGCATGCAGCGCGCCGCCAGCACCTGCCGCGGCGAACGCTCGAAGTGAAACTCGTCGAATCAAACCAGGATCGTCGCGCTCCGTCACTCGTTCCAAGCGAGTTGCTCCTCAGACAGCGACACCTCCAGCGGAAAACAGTCGCCGCACAGCCGCGAGTATCGCCGAACGGCCCGACGCGTCGCCTCCGATCACACCTCCTCCTTCGGTCACCTCTCTCGCGAATGCCGCGCGAGCCGTCGCCAGACTTTCAGCCGGGGGCGGTTGTAATTCGGATGCTCGCGCGTTTGTGGTGTTGAGAGATACAGACGCGTTTGTGGCAGCCGACGCCAACAGTCAGCGACTGGCGACGATAGCGGCGGGCGCTCGCGTGAACGGCGTTGCCTCCCAGGGAGACTGGCGTCTGGTTCTCTTCAACGATGGCATTTGGGGCCAGCGCGCGGCTTATGTCCGCTGTTCCGAACTCGGCCTGGCAGCGCCTGCCGCCGCAGCTCTCAACGATAGTTCTTCGCCGGCGCCGAACGTGGCTGTGCGCCCGGAACCGCCCACGAATCTGACGGTCGAACCACGTCAACAGCGGGAAACTCTCCGCGGGTATCTGGACTGGCAGAGAGGCGATTACCTGATCGTCGATGGGCAGCGTGTCCGCTGGACGTCCAGCACGCGAATGCAACTCGGTCGCCTCCCGTTCATCAGCAGCGTGCCTGCCGGCTACGAGATGGTCGTCGCGGGCCGGCGGGCTCGCGACGGTTCGGTGATTGCCGAACGCATCGAAGCGGCGCCGAATCCAGTCGTGTTGCATGAAACGGAGGTCGTGCAGCAATTTGACGAGATGGAGCGAACGTGGCTCGCTGCGGGCACGATGGTCGTAACGAACGGAACGCAACAACGGAAGATCGGTCGTATCGAGGATGCGGGTCCTTCCGTGGATCGCGTACGCCGGATCATGAACCTGACAATCCCGCCGCACGTGGACGCGGACCGGATTCGGGTTCACATCGTTGAGAGCAACGAGTGGAACGCACGTGCGATGGCCAATGGCGCCATCTGGGTCAACACCGGACTGCTGAACGATACGTCAGACGATGAACTGGCGGTGATCCTCGGTCATGAGTTGGCGCACTACACATATGGACATGCGCGTCGAAGCACGAAGAATCCACTGCTCGCCTGGGGCAGTGGGTACAGCCGGGACCTGGAAGATCAGGCCGATCGGGTGGGATTGCGATACGCGTACGAAGCCGGCTTCGATGTCGAACGCGCGCTCGGCATGTGGTCGCGCGAACGTTCGCGATTCGGCGAGAACGACGCGGTGACCAACTGGTTCAGCGGTGAGCATTCGCAAGCGACGGATCGCATCAAGAAGATCCGCCGGGAGTTGGAGCTGAACTATCGCTCAAATTGAATCGCGGATTTTATCGCTTCGGCCGCCTCCGTCGCCCGCGGTGAGGTCGATCCTGGGCTTCGGAAGGAACGGGCGGCAGAACAAGGGCAGGTGTGTTTTCATCCACCGGCACTGCCAGGCCTTCGGCCAACAGATAGTTCCCGAGCGTGGTACCCACGTCATAAATGAGGCCGGTGACGAACCGGCCCAAGTGTATGCCGTCAATACTTCCAGACAGGGCTTGTGTAATACGAACGCGCATTTTCGTCGTGTTATGGCGGTAAGGGCCCCACATCGCAAATCTCACGCCCAGCTGACCCCTTCCATTGAAGATGTCCAGCTGAGATTGCAGGAGTACGGGAAAACTGCTGCAATTGTGGGCTCTGACGTGACCGAACGGCCCACTCTTGACGAGACAGAACAACGCGTGAGCGAACCGTGCCCTCGGTGCGGGCGAGTCGGTACGGTGGTCGTGAACGCGTTTGTCTGGGGAGCGGTGCGACACCTGAATTGGCGCTGCACGCACTGCGGCCACGTCTGGGCCGATCCAGACCGCCGGGATCCCGAACGTCACTGAGGCAGTCCGCTCGCGAGCCTCGACGCCTCACATCGCAGGTCCATCGATCGCACTTTGCCGCTGAAGTCGGCAGGAAGGATTGGGTATGGGCGATCGAGGTGCAGGTCCATCGATTTCCCGCTCCGGTTGGGACCGGTCCAGATCGTCGCCGTCGCGGCCGGCCCGACTTCGACACTCCGGATGCGGCCGTTCCAATCGGCTCCGTTGGGCAGGTTCGCCAAGGTGCTGTAGCGCATCGGGCCGTTGATGAAGTCCGCGACCCCGCGCAGCCCCGCGCCGTCGAACACCTGGATGTAGCAGCCGCTCGGGTTGGGCGCGGTCATTCCGCGGACCAGGGAAGATGACGTGGTCGCGCATCCCGTCAGCGCGATTACGCCCAGGACGGCCATCCATCGGATCATCGCTCGAGTGCCTTTCGTATCCGCTTACCCTCTGAACTCATATTTCGGCCAAAGTCGCTAAGACTTCACCCGCCTTCGCGTTACTGCGCTTCGGCGCGGCAAGTCGCGACTGCCGATTGCGGATCGCGATGGAGGATTAGACGACAGCGGCCGTCAGGGGGCCGCTGCTGACGAGGTGAGCTCGACGCCGTCGGACGTTTGGACGGAACTGGCGAGGATCGCCGCCCGGATTCCGAGCCGTTCAATCTCGCGGCGCGTGAGCGCCTGTGGCCACGGTACGTCCTGTGCCGCCTGGATGCCGAGCAGCGTGCGGGCGATGCCGATCACGTTCACCGGCGCAATGGCCACGGGCGGACGCGGAATCGAAAGCGAGCGATTCCGTTCGAGCAACACCAGGACGCGCCCGCGATCGCGCCAGGTGGGTTCGAACAGCGAGTCGGACTCGATGACCACCGCGTGCGGATCGACGACCCAGAGAATTCGCGCGCGCTGGACGTTGACGGGGGAGCCAGCGAGCTCGCTGACGACTTGCGAGAGCGCCGACGGGCGAACCGTGATCGGAGGCGTTCCGGGCGCAAACCGATGCTCCTGTATCTGCGCACGCACGCCAGCGGCGATGGTGAC
>JACXTT010001324.1_pt1 | contig 41554 bp, 38 predicted proteins | sample 9270951 | NCBI WGS metagenome assembly JACXTT01 (sample SAMN15532306, study PRJNA645909) | rock metagenome | isolation source: weathered quartz diorite | place: Puerto Rico | collected 2017-06-21
AAGACCGAAGTTTCGAACACCATCGATACCCGCCTCATCGACGGACTTCCTATCAATGGCCGCAACTACATCAACTTTACGTTGACGAACTCACAGACCGTGCGCGACGTTTCGCCAACGATTGGTCCGGCGCCGAACAGCGGTTTGAGCATCGGCGGTGCACGTGCACGTTCGAATGGAGTGACTGTGGACGGCGCGGACGCTGTCGACAATTCCGTGAACGGCATCCGCTCCACCATATCCCAGGAAGGGGTGCAGGAATTTCAGCTCATTTTGAGTAACTACAATGCGGAATACGGCCGCGCTACAGGCGGCGTCATTAATATCGTCACCAAGGGCGGCGGCAACGAATTTCACGGAGACGCATTTGGATTTTTTCGAAACAAATCGTTCCAGGCACGCAACCCATTTTCGGGCCAGGTGAACCCGACGACTGGCGCCCTTGAACCGGTCAAGCAGCCGTACACTCGCGTGCAAACGGGCCTGACGATTGGCGGCCCGCTGAAAAAAGACAAAACGTTTTTCTTCGGTTCCTACGAATACACGCAACGCGAAGAAACGGGATTCTCCAGTATCGGCGTAAATAATTTTGGACTTGTATCCGTCCAGGGGTTACTGATGACGCCGGATCAGGCTGCGGCGGTAGCGACCCTGGCTAGCCAGGGGCAATTCGCCGCAGCACAAAGGTATGCCGCGCTTGTTGGTTCGGCTTCCAGTGTCGCCTTGTTTGGCGTCGATCCAGGACTGATTTGCGGCAGCGCTGGGCTTTGTGCAGGTCCCCGGGCGCGTTTTCCGTTACCTGTTGATTGTCCCGCTGGCGCCACCGTCGGCACTGTCTCTTGCACGCCGTTTGGCGTCGGCATGGCTTCGCTGCCACAGTCCTACGCGACGCTGAATTCCCTACGCGGTAATTATCCGGTCAAAGAGAAAACCAGCCTGTGGTCACTGAGGCTGGATCAGAACTGGAACAGCAACAATCATTCGTTCCTTCGCCTCGGCGTTTCACCGTCGCTGGTTACGGGACTTCCTTCTACATCCCAGAATCAAGTCTTTGGTCAGAACTCCGGTTCGCGCGCCGGCTATAACCAATCTCGCGATCTCAATGTTACCTTTCAGCACGACACAGTCTTCAGCAAATCCGCAGTGAACCAATTCCGCTTTCAGTTTGCACGCCGTGGCTTGCATTTCGGGTTTTCTCAAGAGCCGGGAGGAAGCGAAATCGGCGTTAACATCCCGGGCTTCGCGTATTTCGGCCGCGAACCCTATTCGACGGTGGACCGCATCGAGCGCCGAACCCAGTTCACGGACACGCTTGCAAAAACCTGGGGACACCATACATTCAAATTCGGCGCAGATGCCAACCTCATTCAGTTGCGCTCGGCCAAGGCTCAGATTTTCGAGCTGGACTTCGGCGGCGACGTTAATTTCGGCTCGCTTGCCGCTTCCAATTTCTCTTCTCAATTTGGATTTCCTTCGAACCTTCCCGCACTGACTGACGTGCAGGCTTACGGCCTCGGCATTCCCACCACTTACATTCAGGGCATCGGCAATTCGAAGCAACCCTTTGACCATATTCCATTCGGTTTCTTCGCCCAGGATTCCTGGCGGCTTAACAGCAGGCTGACGCTCAATTACGGCGTCCGCTACGATGTAGAGATTTCGCCGCTCTTTAAGCCTGCAACAGATGTCAACGCGGCTGCGGAAAGAGCTCTCGGCGTGACAGAGGGTATTCCGCGCGATTACAACAACGTTGCGCCGCGGGTTGGAATCGCTTGGGATCCCGCCGGCAACGGAAAAACGGTTATCCGGGCCGGCTACGGATTGTTCTACGACCATCCGCTGCTCGCGGTTGCTTTCGATTCTGTCACCGCGGACGGCGGCCGTTCCGTGCAGCTTTTGTCTGCCGGCGGCACTCCTTCCGCGTGCGGACTGGTCACACCAGACTGCGCGACTGCCGGTGGCCCCGGTACAGATACTCCCGCGAACCTGAATGGGTCCTCCATCTTTCAGGGCGTGCTCAACGCATTGCCCAACATGTTTTATGATCCCCAGCATCAGCGGTTTGATCCGCTCGCTGCCGGATCCATTTTTGCAAACCAAAGCTACCTGACGAACGGCTTCCCGCTGCCCATTCTCCCCTTCACGCTTCCCCTGTCCTCCAAATTCAAATACGGCTACGCTCAACAAGGGAATCTCACTATCGAGCGCGAAATCGCCGGCTCTTGGAAGATGAGTGTCGGATACCAGTACACGCGGGGCATCCATCTAAACCGTCCCGTGGACCTGAATTCCACCGATCCAAAACTTCTGGACCAGAATGCGTTCAACGCGGCGGCTTCCGGTCTCAAGGTGACCAATCCGATCACCGTTGTAGTTCCTTCCGGCACGCCGAATACCTGCGTTAATCAGGGGAGCGGAAGCATTTTCCTGATCGCGCCGGGCGCGCTCGGTCAAGGTTTCGCGGCCCCGAATTGCAATCCCGCCGCCGCTGTGGGATTCGTTGGCACTCCGGCATTCTTCAATTTCTTCCGGCCTTCCGGTCCAAATCCGTCTTTCGCACTCGGAGTCGCGCAGCAAGCACCCCAATGCGCGGCCAGCCCGACCGCTGCTTGCGGTTATGCAGTTCAACAGGCGCTCGCAACCGCAGCACACTACCCGGTTGGCCCTGGAGTTCCCGTTCCGTTCAATAGCGTGGATGCACAGCTTTCCGATGCCAGCTCCTGGTATCACGCGCTTACCGTCAATGTGGAAAAGCGCTTCTCCAAAGGCTTCGAACTATTCTCGAGCTACACCTGGTCTCACTCAATTGACGACGGCACGGATTTGCAGTCGCCTCTCGAACCACAGGACAGCCGCTTTCCGTTCCTTGAGCGTTCAAACTCGGTCAACGATCAACGGCATCGCTGGGTAACTAGCGCCGTGTTTCAATCGGCCGCGGCCAAGGGCGGTGACAGCGCGTGGCGCCACTTTATCGGCGGATTTACGCTTGCGCCGATCATTGATGTCTCTTCCGGCCGTCCGTTCAATATCATTACTGCCACTGATACGCGTCTCGATCTAGGCGCTTCGCAAGCTCGTCCTTCACTTCTTACAAGTGGAGGGACCACTTCGCCCTTCATTCCTGGTGCACACTTCGGTGTGGCGGACATCTGCCTTGCAAATGACGGCAGCACTTTTACTGTGCCATTCTTTACTCCTCCCGCAGGATGCAACGGAAGCCTTGCTCGCAACAAATTCTTCGGTCCGGGCTTCTTTCAAATGGATCTGCGCGTCGCCAAGGAGATTCCTCTAGGCGAGCACCTGAGGCTGAACCTTATCGCCGATGGCTTCAACCTGTTCAATCGTACGAACGTCGCGGCGGTGAATCAGCTCTGCGACCCGACTGCGGGAGCCACCTGTTTTGCAGGTCAGCCTACGGCAGCCTACGACGCGCGCCAATTCCAGTTCGCTCTGAAGCTCGCCTGGTAACGCGCAGCACAGACACACTTCAGGCTCCCGGCCATGGCCGGGAGCCTTTTCCTTTCCGTTCCATTTTCAGAATCATTGCATGCGAGTAAACTAAGTATGCGTTGTCGCGACGAAGTTTCGGAGATTGCATGACGCCTTTTCTCATTGCTGGCTTGATCGCAGTGGTTGCACTTGTAGTATGGGTTGCCCTGCAAAACGCGCAGGGCCAACGGCGAACGCAAGGCGTCGAAACGCAAATGAACGAATTGCGCCGCGATTTGCAAACCATGGCCACAGCGCAAGCCCAGAGCGCAGGGCAGATCGCTGCCATTGGCCAATCCGTGGCGCAACGCCTCGACTCCGTTTCGAAGACTTTACAGGATGGCGTCACCCAGTCCGCACAAATTGCGGCGAGCTCCCAGTCAAGCATGGTTGAGCAGCTAAAAAATTCTCAGCAAGCCCTTGGCGAAATTCAAAAACAATTGGGCGCCGTGCAACTAGCGGGCAGCCAGATGTCGCAATCCGCGACGACCCTGCAAAACATCCTCGGCGGTGCAAAAACACGCGGTTCGCTCGGAGAAGTCACGCTGGACCGCCTTCTTGAGGACTGTCTTCCCAAAGACCGTTACGCACGTCAATATCGCTTCAGCAGCGGGGAAGTTGCAGACACTGTAATCTTTCTCCGCGACAAACTTCTTCCGATTGATTCGAAGTTCCCGCTCGATGCCTATCGCCGCATCGCTGAAGAAGGCGGAGACGCGCGCCGCGCGTTCGCCACCGCGGTGAAAAATCACGCCGACGCCATTTCGAAGAAGTACGTGCTCCCGGACGAAGGCACGCTTCCGGTCGCGCTGATGTTCGTCCCGAGTGAAAGCGTGTATTACGAACTGCTGATGACGACTGACGCAAAGTCCGTCCCACTCGATGAATATTGCCGCAGCAAAAGCGTGATCGCCGTGTCGCCCAACACTCTCTATGCGCACTTGCAGGTAATTCTTATGGGCTTGCAAGGCATGCAGATCGAGGAAAATGCCAAGCGCCTCCGTAACAGTCTCGCGGGGTTGCAAGGACAGCTCGACAAATTCTCCGATCCGTTCACAAAAATTGGCACGCACTTGAGAAATGCCACGCAAAGCTACGCCGATGCGGAAAAGAAGCTGGAAAAAGCGGAACTCACCTTGGGACTAATGCTCGGCGGAGATGCACCTGCACAACTCGACGAAGAACCAGAGGAAAAACCTGCGCTGCCTAGCGCCAACAAGCAATCGGCCTAACGCAGCGGCTTCGCCATCGCAGGCACGAGCCTGATGGAAATCAAGAAGTTGCCGCGCTGTTTTCCCGTCACTTGAAGTTCGGCACTGTTCTCTGCTCCACCTGTGCTGAACACGCGGGCCGGATTTCCTCCTGCAAGTTCTGCGATATCCGGGGCCAGATTTCGCGCCTCAAGCTGAACCTTCTCCAATGTTCCGGTTATGCTTACACGCAGCGTTCGTTTTTGTCGTGGCTGCAGCGGCGAACTATCCGCATCCAATTTCAGTGCCACAAAAACCAATTTGAATCGCGCGGGCTCCTGCTTTCCGCAGGCCACGGAGATTTCTGTTACTCCCACAGGTGAATCCAGGGGAGGCAAAACGGTCAGTGCGTTCGGAGAAGACGCAAGCACCAGCGCAGGTTGACCGCCAACTGTAACTTCATTCTTGTCCGCGTCCCCGCAAAATCCACTTCCCGCCAATTCAAATCGATCCACAACGGATGCTATCCGCGGCGCCAACTCAACCTTCGCCGCACTCTCCGCATCTCGCGCCGGCAGGATTGCCGTAGCCACGCGACCCGGCCGACCGACAATCGATGCGTACAACGCGCCAGGATTTAGCGGCGCTACAAACAAGGCTCGCCCTGTAGTATCGGTCGTGACTTTATCTCCGTTCGAAAATTGAATCGTCGCTCCAGGCGTCAATCGTCCATTGACGTCCAGCACGGCAAGTGTCGCCCGCTCGCCAGATATCATCCGTCGAGGCACGAGCAAAATCCGTGCGCCACTCGCGGGCGGCGCCTGTTGCGCCTCTGCGGCTGCGCAAAATACGAGGGTCAGCAAGCCGATGCTCGCGCAAATCCTCAAAAATGCTTGCTTAATGCTCAGGATTTCACCGCCACTCGATACACTTGTGTTTCCACGAACAATCGGAACAACTCCGCATCTATTTCTTCTTCCTTTACGCACAATCTCAAAATATCAAGCGCCTTGTCGGTCGTCACGGCACGTTTGTACGGCCGGTCGCTCGCCGAAAGGGCATCAAAAATATCGCAAATCGTCATCATTTTCGTCTGTACCGGAATTTCCGAAGAATTCAATCCGTATGGATAGCCCTTGCCATTCAACTTTTCATGATGCGAGCGCGCAATCTCAGGAATCTTCTTATATTCCTGTGTCCAAGGGATCTGCGCCAAAAACTGAAAACTGTGCACCACGTGCGATTCAATCTGCCGGCGCTCTTCCGCGTCCAGGCTCCCGCGTGGGATCGAAAGCATTTCCACCTCATCCGCCGTCAAGTACGGTCGCTGCGCCCCACGCGGATCGCGATACGACTTCTGGGCAATCTCCCCAACCACTTGAAAATCGCTCGACGGCATAATCGTCGGCTCGTTCGCCCGCGCCACAAATTCCGCGCACCGTTCCAGTTCCGCCACCAGTGCTATGGCTTCCGCGTCCAGCGCTTTGATGCGTTCCGCTGCGGCCTTTTTCGAAAGCTTCAGCAGCGCTTCCACTTTTTGTTCCGCGGTCCGCGCCTCAATGTCCCTTCGAATGTAATCGAACCGGTCCATTAGCCGCGCAAATTGCAACGGATAGAGTTTCTTCGCCTTGACTAGAACTTCTTCCCTCACCCCCACCTTTCCAAAATCGTGCAGCAGTGCCGCGTAACGCAACTCTTTCATCTGCTCGCGCGAAAAACGCAAATCCGCATACGCTCCGCGTGGTTCGCGGTCCGCGGCTTCGGCTAGCGCAACCGTCATTTCACAAACTCGCTGTGAGTGTCCGGACGTTGTCGGGTCGCGCTGCTCGATCGCCTTCACCGCCGCTTTCACAAACCCATCGAACAAACTTTCGATATCGCGATAGAGACGCGAATTCTCATATGCCACCGCAGCCTGCGATGCCAGCGACAACCCCAGCCTCACAGCATGCTCCGGAAACGCGTGTACATTTCGCGCCACCGCTTTGGCATCGGGTAATCGCGCTTTCCAGTTTTTCTTGCAGTTCAATAGCTGAAGCGCACCTAGCACTTCGCCTTTCCCGTTCTTCATCGGCAAAGCCAGCAGCGACCTCGTCCGGTATCCCGCCTGTTCGTCAAACGACCTATTGAAAAGAAACGGCATGTCTTTCGGCACGCGGTAAGCATCCGCAAGCTCCACCACTTGACCGTGCCAGGCGCAATAGCCCGCAATGGATTGATCCGTCAGGGGCAGCGTAAATTCCGCAAACGGGAATTCCACGCTGTCATTTTGTGTCAGTTTGAAGCGCAGCCGCGATTCCCCGTCCACGCGCTCAACTAAATACAGCGACCCCGCGTCGGCGCCGGTAATTTCGCGCGTCTTGCTCAGAATCATTTCTAGAAGTTGGTCGACGTCTCGCGTTTCAGAAAGGGCAATTCCAATTCGGTTCAGTTCTTCGAGTTCATGGCTGGCTCGCGATGCGGAGAGTCCATGCCGTTTCGTCCTTCCACTTTGCGCCTTACTTTTTTTCAGTTTTGCGCTCTTTTTCGCCAAGTTGCTTCACTTTTCTTTCGGCGGCGGCCGGGGCAACTCCCGCAGGGCCAACAGTATAGCCAATCCCCACCACGCTGTAATCAATCCGTGAGTAATCAGTAGGGCGCACCGCCTTTCGCGCCCTATCTGGGTCTGCTAGCGTTAGTTCATGGTTGCCCGGAGTGCGTGTGTGCGTCCGGGTCGCCGTTTCGGGGTGTGTACGTGCGAATTCTTGGCGGCGGCGCGACCGATGTGGGCCGCGTTCGCTCGAACAACGAAGACTGCTTCCGGCTCGTGCAGCCGCTCAATCTGTTCGTCCTTTCCGATGGCATGGGCGGAGAAGCACACGGTGAAATCGCGAGCGCCCTCGCCGTCGAAACAGTCGTGAAACATTGCATGGAAGCCGAATCAAACGCGGCCGCTCCAATCTATGGCAATCCGCCCGCCGGCCTTTCCGCGCACACAAAACGGTTGATGAGCGCCGTCCATCTCGCCAATCGGAATATTTACAGTTCCGCGCAAGAGCATCCCGAGCAAGCAGGCATGGGTGCCACCCTCACCGCCCTCTGGGTTTCCGGCGACGCCCTCAGCATCGCGCACGTCGGCGATAGCCGCGCCTATCTACTTCGCAACGGCGTCTTGCAGCAGCTCACGAACGATCATTCTCTTGTCGCAGAGCAAGTTCGCCGCGGCATCATCAGCGCCAGCGAGGCCGAACAGAGCGAAATGCAAAGCGTCTTGCTTCGTGCGCTTGGCACGCAAGCCGAAGTCGAAGTTGACTCCGAAGAGCAGGCCCTCTTCCCGCGCGATCTTTTGCTTCTCTGCTCCGACGGCCTCACTCGCATGGTCACTGATCCGGAAATCGCCGGCACGTTGCAAGCCGAAACGGATCCACAAAAAGCTGCGGAGCGACTCATCGCCCTCGCCAATGACACAGGTGGAGTGGACAACATCTCCGTCATCGTCATTCGTCTGGAGAACGAATCCAAGGGGTGGTTTTCCTGGCTGCGCCCTGGAGGGCGCAAACACGCGGGCAAAAACGGCGCCGCGGGAGGACACTGAAATGCCCAAACTCAGCCTGATGTTCGAGGGTAAAACCGTAAAAGAAGTCCCCATCGGCAATCGTCCGATCACCATCGGGCGCTCGCCGGACAACGATCTGCCCGTGGACAATCTCGCCGTGTCGAATCACCACGCTCGTGTCTACTACGAAGGCGCACGACTCGTCGTCGAGGATCTCGACAGCTTGAATGGCACTTTCGTGAACGATCTCCGCATCGAACGCGCCACGCTGCACGACGGCGACTCCATTCACGTCGGAAAGCACTACATCAAAGTGGACGCCAGCCACGATGCACCCATGCCTTACGATATGGGACGCAAGGCTGCCACTCCCGCCATCAACGAAACCATGGTGCTCGACACGAAGGCTCGCCGCGACATGCTGTCGCAAGCCGCTGCAATGGGCGAGCGCACGCAATTCGCTTCCGGCCGCATCAAGGTTCCGACCATCATCGTTCTCAGCGGAAAAACTGCCAACAAGGAATACATCCTAACCAATAGGCTCACGACTATCGGCAAATCCGCCATGGCCACGGTGCGCCTCCTCGGATGGTTCAAGCCGCAAATGGCCGCACAAATCAGCCAACGCGATGACGGCTACTACATCGGGCCGGGCGACAAAACTCCAACGGTAAACGGCACGCCGATTCCCGGGCCGACTCGCTTGAATGACGGCGATCTTATTGAGATCTCCGGCGTTCGGATGAATTTCATATTCCGCGAGTAGTTTTCGTATTTCTAGCTAAGAGCTTTTGTCTTTGAATCTCTAACCAGGACCAGCGCTGCTCATGCCCGCTTCGTCAACCAGCTGGTGGAAAGGCCGCAGCGGCTTCGGCGTCTACGAGCTTCTGCTCTCCTGGTGGCGCCACCGCATCTCCTTCGTCCTTAGTCTGTGCATCACTGTTTTTGCTCTCATCGTGTATTACTTCGTGTTTGTTCAGGAAACTAGAACACCCATCTCTGAATTTGCGCAACGTCTGGAATTAAATTCCCTCGATACGCGATTTCGCTACCGCCCGCTGCAATCGACCCATCCTGATCCCCGCATCGTTATCGTAGACATTGACCAACAGGCTCAGGAAGCGTTGGGGCGCTGGCCGTTTTCTCGCGCATACTTCGCGAAAATGCTGGACATCCTCCATGAAGATCATGCTGCGCTTGCTGCATTCGATGTTACCTTCAGCAAGCCGGACCAAACCGCAGCTCCCGTGCGCGCACTCCATGCTTCCCTGCAGCAACGCAAGCAAAAGGGCGAATCGATAGACCCGAAACTAGTCTCTGAAGTCTCATCGCTAATGGAGGAATACGACGCTGACAAGCAATTAGCCGCCTCCATCAGGCAATTCGGACCAGTCATTCTGGGGAATTACTTTCTCTTCACGCAAGCCGACTTACAGGGGATTCCAGATGAGACGCTCGCCGCGTATGCAGACCAGATTTCTTTTTTCGCATACCCTCCGGCTGTAGCAAGCCGGATGGGCTTCGCAAAGGCTGACAAGATTAGGCTAATGGAGGATTTCAACGGGGCAAAACTCGTTCCTCGAGGAGCTGAAGCGAATCTGGATATCTTGACCTCATCCCTTCACGGCGACACTTCTTGGACCGGATTCTTCAACGCTCCTCCGGACAACGACGGCGTGGTTCGTAGAACGACCTTGGTGCTGCCATACGGGCGTTCGGAGAAGCCAGAAGAATGGGATTTGTATCCTTCGTTGTCTCTGATGAGCGCACGGGCCTTTCTCGGTCCTGAAGCCGCTAAGACGGAACTCTATTACGGTCCAGTTGGTATTGCTGAAATCAGGCTTGGAAGCGCCTCAACGATCCATCCGGATGGACGCGGTCAAATCATGATCAACTATCAGGGGCCTTGGGGCGCGTTCCGGCACTATTCGATTGTCGACGTGCTAAGGAAGAATTTTCCCCCCGGCGCGTTTGAAGGAAAGGTCGTGCTCGTTGGCGCCACAGCCACGGGAATCGGTGATCTGCGCGCCACTCCTTTCGGCGGAACCAACTTCCCCGGTGTCGAAATCCACGCCAATGTTATTGACAACATTCTGAATGATCGCTTTTTGAAGCGAGGGTCCAAACAAGCTTTAGTTGACGCCCTGCTTATCGTAGCCTTCGGGATTCCCCTGGGAATCTGGATGGCCCTTGTGGCGCCACGATGGATGTGGTTTGGCATGGCCTTGATTGGTCCCCTTGTGGCTGTAGATTACTCTGCCTTTCTTCATGGCTGGTGGTTGAACTTCACCGTTCCCGCTATTACGTTGACTTCAAACGTCGTACTCGTTTCCCTTTATCGCGCGCTCATCGAAGACAGAGAAAAGCGCCGCGTGCGTGCTGAATTCACTCAATTTGTTTCTCCGGAAGTAGTCCGCCGCCTTTTGGTTAATCCGGAGTTAGTTAAGCCGCGCAAAACAGAAATCACCATCATGTTCACCGACATTCGTGGTTTCACTACGATATCCGAAAAAATCGATGCGCAAGAACTCGCGAACTTCCTGAATCTCTATCTTTCGGATATGTCACGGATCGTTTTCAATAGGCAGGGCACACTCGACAAATTCATCGGCGACGCCGTCATGGCTTTCTGGGGAGCGCCGTTCGAAGAACCGGGGCACGCCGCTCGCTCGTGCGAATCCGCGCTCGACATGATGAAGCGCGTCAGCGAACTCCAGAAACAGTGGGAAACCGAAGGTAAGCCTCGCCTGGATATCGGTATCGGTCTGAACACCGGTGTTGCTAGTGTCGGCAAGATGGGTTCTTTATCGCGGGCGGCATATACCGCGCTCGGCGACTCCGTGAATCTTGCCTCCCGCCTTGAGGGCCTCAACAAGGATTACGGCACGCACATTCTTGCGAACGAAAGCACGTACGAAAACGTCAAGGATTCCGGCTTCATCTTTCGCGAACTCGACCTCATCCGCGTCAAAGGCAAGCTGCAACCCGTCACCATTTACGAACTGATCGGCCGCAACGGCGACACAACCCCACAAACTAGCGAGCTGCTCTCGCGCTTCGCTGCCGCTCGCTCTCTCTATCGCGCCCGCAGCTGGGAAAAAGCACAGCAGGCATTTCAATCCATCCTCGAAACATGGCCGAGCGACGGCCCCTCACGCACGTATTGGAAGCGCTGCCAGGAATACCTCTTCGACGAACCGCCTCTCAATTGGGATGGCGTTTTCACCATGGATCACAAGTAAACGTTAACTGCCGCCGGTCGATTTCCGGCCAATTTGGCTTCAATTCACTGTGACGTCGCTCTCCCGCTCTGCATCGAAATGGCGTGGAAGAGTGTCTTGGCCTAAAGTGGTGCAATAAAGTAGTTGCGACGATATATCGTATTCAGCGGTGTTCCAGCGTACCCGAATCGCCCGTTCCGCGAGTCTAAATTCTAGCAGGTCGTCGTTGGGTTGGGATTCCGGTTAGCAGTGCAGGACCCGCCTAAGGAAATCTAAAACCGGTTATGTGGATTGTCCGCCTAGCGCTTCAGAGGCCGTACACGTTTATCGTGATGGCGCTCGTCATCATTCTTCTTACGCCCGTGGTGCTCCTGCGGACACCCACGGACATCTTCCCGGAAATCAACATCCCGGTCATCAGTCTCGTCTGGACCTACAACGGGCTTCAGCCGCAGGAAATGGAACAGCGCATCACGGGCAACGTCGAGCGCGGTATCTCCACGCTTGTCAGCGACGTCGAGCACATTGAGTCTCAGTCTCTTCCCGGCGTCGCCGTCATCAAGGTTTATTTCCAGCCGCGCGCAAATGTTCAGACGGCGCTTGCCCAAACTGGCGCTATTTCACAAACTTTTCTCCGCTTTCTGCCGCCGGGAACGACTCCGCCACTCGTTATTATTTATTCCGCTTCAACCGTACCTGTCATTCAGCTGGGCTTGACCAGCGAAACGCTCAGCGAGCAACAGCTCTTCGATTTCGGCAACAATTTCATCCGCACCCAACTTGCTACGATCCAGGGTGCCGGAACACCTTTCCCCTTTGGCGGAAAACAGCGCCTCATCTCGGTGGACACCGATTCCGCCGCGCTCCAGGCCCATGGTCTCTCCGCGGTTGATATCGTCAACGCAGTCGGCAATCAAAACCTGATTCTTCCGACCGGCACCGCGAAAATGGGCCAGCTTGAGTACACCGTCGAAATGAACGGCAGCCCGCAAAACGTGAATGAGTTGAACGATTTGCCGGTAAAAACTGTCAATGGCGCCACAACCTACTTGCGCGAGGTCGCCCACGTGCGCGACGGATTCTCTCCGCAAACCAACATCGTCCTCGCTAACGGCCAGCGCGGCGTGTTGATGAGCATCTATAAGACCGGAAACGCTTCCACGCTCGACATCGTGGACCGCGTTAAAGCCTTGCTCACTTACAACGAGTCCGCCTATCCTCCAGGTTTGAAGGTTCAACAATTCTTCGATCAATCTCTCTTTGTTCGCGCTTCCATTCAGGGCGTTCTTCGCGAAGGCCTTATCGCGGCCTGCCTTACGGTTATCATGATTCTGCTCTTCCTGGGCAACTGGAGGAGCACTCTCATCATTCTCGTTTCGATTCCTCTTTCCATTCTGGTGAGCGTTCTTCTTCTTAGCGCGCTCGGTGAAACCATCAACATCATGACTCTTGGCGGACTCGCTCTCGCCGTCGGCATCCTCGTCGACGATGCTACCGTCGAAATCGAAAACATCAACCGCAACCTCGCCATGGGTAAGGACACCATTCAAGCCATTCTGGATGGCGCACAGCAGATTGCCGTTCCTGCTTTCGTTTCCACCCTTTGCATCTGCATCGTGTTCATCCCGATGTTTTTCCTTTCAGGCGTCGCCAAATATCTCTTCGTCCCGCTCGCGGAAGCTGTCAGCTTCGCCATGCTCGCTTCCTACATGTGGTCCCGCACCATCGTTCCGACGCTCGCCATGTACCTGCTAAGCGCCGAAGACGAATATCACGCCGAAGACCACGTCGGTGAAAAACAGGGCTTTCTCCGTCGTTTCCAGCAGGGATTTGAACGCGCGTTCGAGCGTTTCCGCGAAGGCTATCAGCGCGCCCTTGAACACGTCCTCGAACATTCCCGCATCTTTGCTGTATGTTTTCTCGGGTTCTGCGCCCTCTCTTGCACGCTTTACTTCGTGCTAGGCAAGGATTTCTTCCCGAGCGTGGATGCCGGGCAAATTCGATTGCATATGCGCGCCCGCACCGGCCTGCGCATTGAAGAGACCGCGCGCCTCACCGATCAGGTCAACCAAACGATTCGCGAAATGATTCCCAAAGAAGAGTTAGTCACGGTCTTGGACAACATTGGCTTGCCCTACAGCGGCATCAATCTCACTTACAGCAATGCCGGTACGATCGGCACTTCCGACGCCGAAGTCCTCGTTCAGCTAAAAGGCGAACGCTCTAAGGGCACCGCCGCATACATCAGCAAATTGCGTGAAGAACTCCCGCAAAGATTTCCCGGTGTCCAGTTCTACTTCCAGCCCGCGGACATCGTCACGCAAATTCTCAACTTCGGCACGCCCGCTCCCATTGATATCTCCATCTTGGGTCCCACTGCCAATCAACAAGGCAACTACCTTCTTGCCGAAAGACTCGCCGGAGAACTTCGCCATATCCCCGGCGCAGTTGACGTTCACGTCCAACAGGCATTCAACGCGCCGACGCTTCACTTCGACATTGATCGCACACGCGCGCAATACGTCGGACTCCAAACGCGCGATGTCGCGCAAAACCTTCTCGTCTCACTCAGTTCCAGCTTCCAAACGACGCCGAGTTTTTGGCTCGATCCTAAAAACGGCGTCAGCTACAGCGTCGCCGTCCAGACGCCGCAGTATCGCGTAGACAATCTGCAAGCCTTGCAAAATACTCCCATCAACAGCGCTGCCTCTGGCGCTCGTCCGCAGATCCTGGCGAATCTCGTCTCTTTGCAGAACACGGTCCGCCCCGCCAGCGTTTCGCATTACAACGCGCAGCCGATGGTCAATGTTTACGCCTCTGTGGACGGTCGCGACCTCGGAGCGGTCTCCGAGGAAGTCTTCAAACGCATCGCTGCCCTCGAGAAGGAAGTTCCCAAGGGCAGCCACGTCGTCGTTCGCGGCCAGGTTCAAACCATGCGCACTTCCTTTATCGGCCTCGGCTTTGGTCTTGCCGGCGCCATCGTTCTCGCTTACTTGCTCATCGTCGTTAATTTCCAATCGTGGCTCGATCCATTCATCATCATCACGGCGCTCCCCGGTGCGCTCGCCGGCATCTGCTGGATGCTCCTGATCACGCACACCACTCTCAACGTTCCTTCGCTTACGGGAGCAATCATGTGCATGGGCGTCGCCACGGCCAACAGCATCTTGATGGTCTCCTTCGCGCGCGAACAAATGGCCGAGGGCAAAACGGCGCGGGAAGCGGCGGTACAAGCAGGTTTCGTCCGCATTCGGCCCGTACTCATGACCGCCCTCGCCATGATTATCGGCATGGTGCCAATGGCGATCGGCCTTGGCGAAGGCGGCGAACAAAACGCCCCGCTCGGCCGTGCTGTGATCGGCGGCCTGCTTTTCGCGACTCTCGCAACACTCTTTTTTGTGCCGAGCGTCTTCTCTATGATTCACGGCCGGCTTGAGCGCAAGCGCGAGCGCTCCGTAGCTCTTGCATAGTTCTTCGATTTGAGGGAAGGTGAATCCCAGTGGAAGCTCAGATGGAACCAGAAACTAGACCGCAGAAGAGCCGCATTTTTGTCCTATTCTTTGTCATAATCGTTTTGCTTGTTATTGTCAGCGCATTTACGCTGATCCAACGCCGCTCGCAATACCAGGCGCTTGCTAAAGAGACGGAAGCGCTCGCCATTCCGACGGTTTCCGTCGTTCACGCCCCTGCGGAAAAGGGGCAGGAGGATCTCGTCCTCCCCGGCACCATGCAAGCTTACGTCGAATCGCCCATCTACGCGCGCACCAGCGGCTACGTCAGGAAGTGGTACCACGATATCGGCAGTCGCGTGCCGCAAGGACAGCTGCTTGCTGACATTGACACTCCCGAGGTTGACCAACAGCTTTCGCAAGCGAAAGCTGACCTTGCCACTGCGCAAGCTAACGCCAGTCTTTCTAAAATTACCGCCACTCGCTTTCAGGAACTAATCAAGACAGATGGTGTCTCCAAGCAGGAAGTGGACAATGCCGTCGGTGATCTCGCGGCGAAGGAAGCTACCGTAAATTCTGCGCAAGCCAACGTTCGCCGGCTCGAAGAACTCGAAGGCTTCAAGCACGTGGTCGCGCCTTTCAGTGGCGTGGTCACTCGCCGCCAGACCGACATCGGTCAGCTTGTCAACGCAGGAAACGGCGGCGCATCACAGGAATTGTTCACCCTCGCGCAAACCGATCCACTTCGCGTTTATGTGAACGTGCCGGAAGCTTACGCCCCTTCCATTCACGCCGGTCTTCCTGCCTATCTCGAGCTCACGCAGTACCCCGGCAGAAAATTCGAAGGCAAAGTCGTCCGCACCGCTCAGGCGATCGACCTCTCTACGCGTACTCTTCTCACCGAAGTGGATGTGCCCAATCACGCCGGCGAGCTTCTCCCTGGCGGCTACGCGCAGGTTCATCTCGGCGTTCAAGTCGGCGGCGAACGCGTCCGCGTTCCCGTCAACGCCCTTCTCTTCCGCGCTGAAGGCCTCCGCGCCATCGTCGTGGATGAAAATCACAAGATTCACTTGCAGCCGCTCACCATTGGTCGCGACTACGGTACTTCACTCGAAGTCCTGCAAGGCATCACGTCCGCGGACTGGATCGTTCTGAACCCCGCCGAATCTCTGGACGACGGCCAGAAAGTCAACGTGAAGGAAGTTCCTCAAAAACCCGCGGCAGCTCCGGCAACGCAAGCCCCGCCGGCAACGAGCAATGGCGCCAAGCCCGCCCCAAACTCCGACGCAAAACCCGGAGCCAAAAATTGACAGTTCGCAGCGCCAGAATTTTCTTTTCCCTAGGCTTCCTGCTGCTTTTCGCCGGTTGCACCGTCGGCCCAAAATATCAACGCGCCTCCGCGCCCGTACCCGCTCATTGGGACATCCCCGAACCTTTCCGCGAAAGCGCTCCGCAAGACGCCCTGCCAAAGGGCGAGTGGTGGGCCATTTTTCACGACGACACCCTCAACTCTCTCGAAAAGGATGCCCTGGCGGCCAACCAGACTCTCAAAATCGCTGCCGCTCATGTCGAGCAGGCGCGCGCCTCCGCCGCCATTCAGGTCGCGACTCAATTTCCGCAATTCGCTACGTCACCTTCAGCCACGCGCCAGCGCCTTTCCGGCAATCGAGCAAAGGTCAGCAGTGCGATTCCGAGCATCCCCCTTACTCAGTCCTCCTACACGCTGCCCTTCACCGTCAGCTACGAAGCAGATCTCTTTGGTCGTCGCCGCCGTTCCATCGAAGCTGCGCAAGCTTCCTACCAGGCCACCGGCGCGGACCTCGAAAACACGCGCCTCATCATCACTGCCGAACTCGCCGGCGACTACTTCACTCTCCGTCAGGTGGATACACAACTCGGCATTTTGCGCCGCACTGTGGATACGCTTTCCAAGGGCCTCGATGTCGTCAACTCCCGCCACAAAGGCGGCGTCGCCTCCGGTCTCGACGTCGCGCAGGAAGAAACCCTTCTCAACACCACGCGCACCCAGGCCATTCTCTTGACGCAACAGCGCAAGCAGCTCGAAGATGCCATCGCCGTTCTCGTCGGCAAACCCGCTCCCGATTTTCATCTTCCGTCGAACGAGCTCGAGGGCGAGCCGCTCGCCATCAGCGCCGGATTGCCTTCCGATCTTCTTGAGCGCCGCCCGGACATCGCGGAAGCTGAGCGCCAAATGGCCGTCGCCAACGCGCAGGTCGGCATCGCTCGCGCCGCCTATTTCCCTTCTCTCAATCTTTACGCAAACGGCGGCTGGCAATCGGCGGACATCGCGAAACTCGTGAACGTGCAAAGCACACTTTGGGCAATCGGGGCGAATGCCGCCGCAGCTATTTTCACGGGCGGCCAGCGCCGCGCCCAAATGCAATTCGCCAAAGCTGGTTATGACGCCAGCGTCGCAAGTTACCGTGAAACCGTTCTCAATGCTTTCAGTGAAGTGCAGGACGACGTCACCGGTCTTCTCATCTTGAACGAAGCGCAAAAAACGCAACAGGACGCGGTTGATGCCGCGCGCCGCACCTTAAGCATCGCGGAGAGTCGCTATGCCGGCGGCCTCGTCAACTATCTCGATGTCGTCAGCGCTCAACAAAATTTGCTCAATAATGAGCAGGAAATGGCTGTCATCCGTGGCCAGAAGCTCGTTACCAGTGTTCTTCTCGTCAAAGCCCTCGGTGGTGGGTGGGATTCGTCCAGCCTCGCTGCCTTGCAGGTCAAACCAAAACTTAAGGACGTGGTCGCGCCGTAAGCGCTGGCCGCTCGCGTCTAATTCTTGCCCGGCATCAAATTGTCCAGGAAAAACTTCGTCACGCGCTTCATCAGCACCGTGCGCGCCACCGGATCAGAGACTCCGTGCCCGCGCCCGGGGAATGGCATCACTTCCACGTACTTTCCTTTCGCAATAAGCTCGTTCACCAGCTCCAGCGTATTCGCAAAATGGACGTTGTCGTCTCCCGTTCCATGCGCGATCAAGAGCGGCCCTTTCAATTGGCCTGCTTTTTCGCTGGGCGAAGCGTCCCGATAAGCTTTCTCATTTTCCGGCAACAGTCCCATGTACCGTTCCGTATAAATCGAATCGTAGTAGCGCCAATTCGTTACCGGCCCACCGGCAAACCCCGCCTTGAAATCCGCCGAATCCTCGAACATCGCATGCAGTGTCATGTGTCCGCCGTAACTCCATCCCCAAATTCCAATGCGGTCGGCGTTCACGTACGGCTGCGATTTCAGCCAAGCCACCCCATCTTTCTGATCCAGCAGTTCCTGCGCGCCAAACTTGAAATGAATCGGCTCCTCAAACAGGTGGCCGCGCCCCGCGGACCCGCGATTGTCCATCGCAAAAATGACGAATCCCTTCTGCGCCATCAATTCGTGCCACAAATACGTTGACCCGCCCCAGGAATTCAGCACCACCTGCGCCCCTGGCCCTCCGTACGTAAACACCAAAACCGGATATTTCTTCGTCGCGTCGAAATTCGGCGGCTTAATCATCCACGCATTCAATTCCATTCCGTCGTGCGTCTTCACCTTCAAAAATTCCATTGGTGAAAGGTGATACTCCGCCAGCTCTTCCACTTTGTTCTCGTTCAATGTCGCGATGTTCGTTCCGTCCGTCCGCCGCAAGCTTTGCGACGGCGGCATTCCTGCCGAGGAAAATGTGTCTACATAAGCTCCTCCGTCCGGCGCAAAGTTCACCGTGTGCGTACCATCCTCTTTTGTAATTCGTGTGAACCCGCCTCCTAGTGCCGTGCGATAAACCTGTCGTTCCATCGGCGATTTTTCCGTCGCGCCGAAATAGACCATTCCCTTGGCTTCGTCCACTGCTTCCAGCTTCGTAACTTCCCATTCCCCTCCCGTTACCTGTCTCAATTGGTTCCCGCTCAAATCGTATAGATACAAATGCCGGTATCCGCTCCGCTCGCTCGACCACAAAAGCCGTTTCCCATCCTTGAAAAAATAAAGGTCGTCGCTAACGTTAATCCAGTAGTCGTCCTTGTCGGTCAGAATCACCGAGCTTTTTCCGGATGCCGCAGCCGCAACAAGCAATTCGAGCTGCGTTTGCTTGCGATTAAGCCTCTCAATCGCAACCCGCTTCGAATCCGTCAGCCACTGCACGCGCGGAATGTACACGTCAGTTTCCGCTCCCGTGTCCATCAGCCTCGCTTTACCGCCGCCCGCCGCAACCACGTACACGTGAACGACCGGATTCTTTCCTCCCGCCACGGGATACCGCTCCTCTTCCGCATCTCCCGTGTACGATTCGAAATCCACCATCGGATATTTCGTTACCTTGCTTTCATCCATCTCCAGAAATGCCACGGCCGACGAATCCGGGGCCCACCAGTACGCCGTTGAAATCCCCAACTCCTCCGGATACACCCAATCTGGTTCACCCTTCCGAATCTCCTCGGTTCCGCCCGTCGTCAGCGCACGCTCTTTTCCATCCGCCACACTCACTACAAACAAATTGTGCTCCCGTACGAACGAGACCCATTCCCCATCGGGAGAAATCTTCGCGTCCGCAATCGCAGCTTTGCCGGTGAGTAGCGTCTTCGCTGTTTCCGTCTTCAAGTCGTACCAAGCCAGAGAATTTGGTCCCACAAATAGAATTGCCGTTCCGTTTGGCGCCCATCTGTATTCCGCGGGCGCCCGTCGTCCCAGTCCCGTCGCTTGTGTCGGCTTGGACTTGTCTTCCGGCAGCACAGATTCCAGCTTTTCCGCACTCAACAATTGCTTCCGCTCGCCGGTCTCCGCCGAAATGCTCCACAATTCTTTTCTCGCCTCTTTCCCTCTGCCCTTCGTCTCCAAATACGTCAAAGACTTCCCATCCGGCATCCAGGCGAGCCCGCTAAAAAGCCTCCCGCTCAAGCTCGGTTGCGAATAAATCCGTTCGACCGTCAATTCCTTTGCTCCCTGGGACGTTTGCGCCCCGGCCAGCGCTGCCGCCGTAGATAGAATTGCCAGCGAGTAAACAAACCTATTTAGGCGCATCTTTCTCTCCAGGTTTCAAGAAAAACCGAAACGATTATGGCCTTGGCAGTTCCAAACAGACCAACACACAGTTCGCTTTCGACATCCGACTTACCGCTTAAACTTAGAACTCTTGACTTTTCTAGCCCGGCGGCCAATGAAATGCTCTCCCGCCGAGTAGATGCATGTGTAAATGAAAAACAGTCTGTCCCGCGCCTGCCCCCGTGTTCATCACTGTTCGATAACCGCTTTCCAGCTTTCGCTCTCTTGCCAATTCCGCCGCCACTAGCGCCATCTTCCCCAGAACCGCTTGATCATTTGCCTCTGCCATGTGCAACGAAGCGACATGCTTCTTCGGGCAAATCAAAAGATGCGTCGGCGCCTGCGGGTTGATGTCCGCAAACGCGAAAACATCCGCATCTTCAAACACAATCTTTGCAGGAATCTGCTTCGCTCCAATTTTGCAGAACAAACAATCGGCGCTCATGGTGTGCTCTCCCCGGAATCCTTCTCATCCATCCGCAAAACCATTGGGCGAAACCCTTCTTTCGTGCGCAACTCTTCCCCGAGCTGCTGCGCCTCATGCTCTCCGGAAACGCGCCCCACGCGCACTCGGTAAAAATTACCTTCTTCCAAAACCACTTGCTGAATGAAAATCGGTGAATAACTCACGCTCAAGCGTTCTTTCAATCTCTCTGCATTTCCGCGCTCTTTGAATGCGCCCACCTGCACGGTAAAAAACCCGGCGAATGGATCCGGTCCGGAAATCACTTCAATTCGCACCGGCACCACGCCGGGTCCAACAGACTCAATCTCCTTCGCCGCCGCATACGACAAATCAATAATCCGGTTGTCCACGAACGGGCCGCGATCCGTGATTCGAACCGTCGTGCTTTTCCCATTATTCAAATTTGTTACATGCACCATCGATTCGAACGGCAGCGTCCGGTGCGCCGCTGTTAATTTATTCATGTCGTACGTCTCGCCGTTCGAAGCTTTTCTTCCATGAAACGGCGCGCCATACCACGAAGCATTTCCTTCTTCTGTGTAAACGCTGGATGTCGGAATGTCTGACGATTTGCTTCTCTTCGAAGGGGCACCCGCTGGTTTCGGTTGCGGTTCGCTGGATGTGGATCGCTTTGCAGCTTCTTCCGTCGCTTCCGGAGTTGAAACCGGTGGCAGCGGCGGCGGTTGGCTCTTCGAAACTGGCCTCCTCGCTCCACAAGCAGCCAATCCCGCCGCCGCAAGACACGCCACAATGGCAAGCCACGCCCGTTTCTTTGAACGATTCCCAGGAGTTGCGGCTGATAGGAATTTCACGAGGCTTCGTTCTTCGGTGCCTTGGAAGCGCGAGCCGCGTTTCTCGCTTCCAGCCATCCGGCTGCTTCTGTTAGTTTCTCGGAAACTTCTCGCAGGAATTGTGCCGTCCGCTTTTCCGTTTCTGGAGCAACATCTTCGGAGACAAACTGTTTCACGTGCGCCAGCTTTTCGTCTACATGCTTTCCAAAATCCTCGAAACTGTCGATGCTCCGCAGTTTCGAAACTTCCTCGTCGATGCGCTTGCCGAACTCTTCGAATCTGGCCATGCCCTCACCTCGCGCTTTCACTGCTTTGCCGGAGCGCAGTACACGATTCGAGTATTATAGGAACGCCTAAATCCCGCCGCAAGGAACTAGTGGGGCAATTCTGGATTTCATGGCTCGCGACGCAATGAGTCGAAATTCAAAGTGACCCACTATCTGCAAGGAGGCGCATTGGCTCTTCCCTATCGTTGGCAACGGCGCCTCGAGCGCTGGAAAAGTTCCGCGAGTGGTATTTTCAGCGGTCGGAGCGAGCAACAGCCCCGCCCAAAACTCTGTCCCGCATGCAATGCTCTTGTCGGTGTTAACGCCGCTCGTTGCCACGAATGTGGCACCAACCTCCGCTTCTCTCTCGCCGCTGCCACAAGAAAACTCTCCTCGATTACCGGACTCAATTCTCCTGTTTCTACAATCCTGCTCGGCCTGAATTTCTTTCTCTTTGCCATCCAGCTCATGTTTACGATTCAGGCGGGAGAAGCCGGCGGCTTGAATCTCCTCTGGCGCCTCGATTGGGTTTCTGCCTTTCGCCTCGGTGAATGTTATGGCCCTGCCGTCTTTTTCGACCACCAATATTGGCGGCTGATTACTGCCATGTTTCTTCACGGCGGCTTGATTCACATTGGCTTCAACATGATGACGTTGATGCAGTTCGGCCCCGCGGTCGAAGAACTATATGGCTCGCCGCGTTTTCTCTTTCTCTATACCTTCACCGGAGCTTTCGGTTTTCTAGTCAGCGCGTTGCGTGGACATCTCTCCCTGGGTGCAAGCGGCGCATTGCTGGGAATCATGGGCGCGGTTCTCGCCATCACGACAAAGCGCGGCGGTATGTACATGCGCGATCTGCGCTCGCGCCTGATTAGCTCGCTGGTATTCCTCTTCGCCATCGGGATGTTTGGGGGCTTGCGAATTGACAATTGGGCACACGGGGGTGGGCTCGTGGCCGGATTTGTGCTCGGTAAGATTTTTGTGGATCGCGAACCGATGAACAACACCGAAAAATTCCGCGCACAACTCCTGGGCTGGATCTCGGGACTTGCGATCATCACGACCTTCGCCTTGATGCTCTTACACTTCCGCGATCCACTCAACTAGCGCTGAGTTTGCGCGCAATCGCGAAGGAATAATGGAATCCCGAAAAAACGGTAAACGCGGTCACAGTGTAAAGCAGGCCGTTGTTCACTTGCTCCCAATGCGGATAAGGATATGCCGCGGCGAGCACAACGGCAAAAACAAAAACGATCTGAAAAAATGTCGTGAATTTTCCGTAGATGCTCGGCGGAAACGGGCGATAGCCGGAAATCAAAATAATCACGGCAGCGACAACGAGAAGCAAAATGTCGCGGCTCAACACCATGATCGTGAACCACCACGCGACTTTTTTCGCCATCGCCAAAACCACAAACGAAGAAGAAAGCAAGAGTTTGTCCGCAATCGGATCGAGGTATGCGCCCAACGCGGATTTCTGATTCAAATACCGCGCGAGCACTCCGTCAATTCCATCCGTGAATCCGGCGATGACGAGGATGAGCAGCGCCCATTTGTATTGCTCGTAGGAAATAAGAATCAGGAAGAACGGCAGAAAGCCGAGCCGGAGAAGCGTAATTTGATTGGGTACCGTCCAGATGCGGCCTTGCATTGTTAGAAAGAGTATCGCAGTTTTTTATCTCAGGCGAACTGTGCGAGATAGTCCGCGAGGGAGCGGCCGGCTTTGCGCGCGAAAATTTCCGACATCGAAGGAATCGAGCCGGACGGTTCGTCGAGCGAGATGCGTTCGACGCGATTCATCGGAAAGAAAACCGTGGGAAGGCCCGTGCGTTCGCCGCTTGGATCGTTGATCTGATTCACAAAATGGTCGAACGAATTTAAGTCAATGCCGCGCAGGGTGACGCCGGACGGATTGATGTTCAGCAATTCGCCCCAGATTTTTTCTTTTGGCGAATGAAGGCTAACAACGATGATCGAGTGTGGGTCCATGCTTTCCTTATCTTAGCTCGAAAAACTTACTTCGCCTTCTCGTACGCTTGGCTGAGCCACCAAAGGGCATCGCGCAAATCTTCAGAGGACTTGATGTCGAACACGTACCATTTTCTGACTTGAAGCCTGTCGTCCGAAGAAATGCGCGAGTCGCTGTTCGCGCGCTCAAGCAGATTCGGCGGCATCGGCTTGATTTTGAACATGAATGCGCTTGCGGAACGAATGCTGCGCGTGACCGGTAATGCGCCAAAAATTTTTGCACCGCGATAATACGCAAGCATTCCAAACATGGGTTTCGCGGTGACCTTCGGCCATTTGTCTAATTCCTGACCGAGCATGGCGGACCACTCTTTCATCTCTTCGCTGGTGGGCGGCATCTTTGGCCGATTGGCCTTTGGTTTTGCTTTTTTCTTCATCACAATTTTTCGTTTCTGCGCGGCCACGATTTCAGCTTGGCATTGCAACCGGACCTCCGGGTGGAAGAATCAGTTTTGGCTCTGTGAGCGCTTGAACTTGTTCGATCGTCGCATCTGGTGCGAGTTCGCGGAGGACGAGGCCCTGCGGCGTGATGTCAATGACTGCAAGTTCGGTGACGATGTGATCCACGACTTCGACGCCGGTCAGCGGCAGCGTACACTTTTTCAAAATTTTCGGTTTGCCGTCCTTAGTGGCATGTTCCATGGCGACGAAAACGCGCTTTGCTCCGGCGACCAAATCCATCGCGCCGCCCATGCCTTTCAACATTTTTCCAGGCACAGCCCAGTTGGCAAGAGTTCCCTTCTCATCCACCTGCAGCGCGCCAAGGACGGTAAGGTCAATGTGCCCGCCGCGAATCATGGCGAAGGAATCGGCAGAAGAAAAATACGCGCAGCCGGGAATTTCGCTGATGGTCTCTTTCCCCGCGTTGATTAAATCAGGATCGACTTCCGATTCGAGCGGATACGGCCCAACTCCGAGCATCCCGTTTTCCGATTGCAGAATCACCTCCATTCCCTTTGGAACATAATTCGCAACAAGCGTCGGAATGCCAATGCCCAGATTGACGTAGTAGCCGTCGCGCAGCTCCCGCGCGATGCGCCGCACAATTCGTTCCCGCTTTTGTTCTTCAGTCAGTGGCATATTTTTACTTTGAATCGCTCAGTTTGCTGGCCAAGGAAAGCAACGGCAAATACAGAACGAAGACGACGACTGCGGCCATCACGATCGCTGCCAAGAAGATTCGGACGCTGATTAAGCGCTTTAGACGAAAATCATTCGACCACAGCTCTTTAGCAAACGTGAGCGCTGCCAAGACGACAAAATAGGTAGGCAGGAGCCAGGAATGGGTCGCGATCAGAAAGCGCGTCGGCCAGGGAACCTCGACGCCGAGCCCGTCAAAAAGCGTGGCAAACGGTTGAACAAATCGCGTCGATACGAACGCAAGAATCAGACACAAAAATGCCACAAACCCATTCAGACACCAGGAGAAAACAAAGCTCGCTTGAGATTGCATCCGCAGCTGGAGTGGGTTCAGGTCGTAGTCTTGATTCATGACTTCCTCGTAGTGCGGCGCTCGATGCGCTTTTCGTGTTTGGCCTGGAAGATGGCGTTTACGTAAATGCCCGGGGTGTGGACATTCGCGGGCTCGAGCTCGCCGAGTTCGACAAGCTCTTCGACTTCGGCGATGACGTAATCGGCGGCAGTAGCCATCATAGGATTAAAGTTGCGCGCGGTTTTGCGGTAAATGAGATTGCCCCAGCGATCGCCTTTCCACGCTTTGATGAACGCAAAGTCGCCGCGAATGCCGCGCTCGAGAACGTACTGGCGGCCGTCGAATTCGCGCGTCTCTTTTCCTTCTGCGACCATCGTTCCGTAGCCCGTCGGCGTGTAAAAACCGGGAATGCCCGCGCCGCCGGCGCGAATGCGTTCGGCGAAGGTTCCTTGTGGATTCAGTTCCAGCTGCAATTCGCCGCTGGTGACGAGCTGTTCAAAAAGTTTGTTTTCGCCAACATAGGTGGAAACCATTTTTTTGACCTGGCGTTTTTCGAGCAGGATGCCGATGCCGAAGCCGTCCACGCCAGCGTTGTTCGAGACGATGGTGAGATCTTTGGTGCCTTTGCGCTGCACGGCGGCGATGAGATTTTCCGGGATGCCACAAAGGCCGAAGCCGCCCATGAGAATGGTCATTCCGTCTTTCAAGTTTTCAATCGCGGCGTCGGCCGAGGAGATGCGCTTGTCCATGGGGAGGATTTTACAGTGGCGAGTGACGAGTGACGAGTGGCGAGTGAAATTCATGGGTAAGGTTGTACACCCGGGTGTTTTTGCGAAGAGTGCGCAAGCTGTTGAAGAAACAGAGGATGAGTTGCGCATCTGTGCAAAGGAGCGAAGAAAAGAGCGCAAGAGTGGCCATTCGGGAGAGCATAGGACAACGAGTAGAGTGGAGAGAGAACTGTACCCCACCCCCGGGGCATTTGTATGAGTATCAAAAGAAAGGAGTTGCGGGCGGAGGCGTTTGCATGAGTGTGAAAAGACAGAGGTTAGCAGACAAAGGTTAGACGTTGGAGGGAAGCAACCAGGGGATTGACGTGGCTGACAGAGCGAAATTGATGTGAAGCTCATGTACAACGCTAGAACGAAAAACGATTCGAAACAATTGAGCGAAGAAACGGATTTGGTGCAGCTGGCCGAAGGCAGACGAGAGAATGTCGCACCGACGGCGCTCGCAAATCCGTTGAATCACCGCCCAGCCTCCGTGGGCTGGGCTAAACTGTGTCGTGCCTGCGGTGCCTGAGAGTTGGAAAAGAAAGGTTTCCGAGCACGTATTCTATCGAGGCCAGAGAGGCTGAATAGTTTTGGAGCAGAGCTCGAGGAGGGATTGGGTTGCAGCGTTGAACGCGTTTTCTGATGAACTTTCCACATCGAGTGTGCCGACGACTTTGCCTGACTGGTCGAGGATGGGAACAATTATTTCGGATCGAGTGGAACCGAGGGCTGTCAGATAGCGAGGGTCGGAAGCCACATCGCCGACGTTGACGGTTTTGCCGAAAGCAATGGCAGATCCCGTCAAACCCTTCGTTAGGGGAAAGACAGGGTATGAGGGCGCTTCAGGGCCGCTCCAGACGATGTTTTTAACGAGACCTGCGGCGTGATCGACATCGTAAAGTCCCACCCAGCGATAATTGCCGGCGGATTTGAGGAGATCGGCAATTTGTTGGAGGCACGCGACCCGATCCCGACGCATGGAGACGACTGCGTGAAGGTCCGAAATTAGTTTCTGAGCGTTAGCGGGCATGCCGGAATTCTATCGAGATACAAATTCGAGGGACACTTGAAAAAAGAAAAAGCAGATCCCTCGCTGCGCTCGGGATGACAAACAAATCGGCGAGGGTTGCAACCAAGTCGCAGTCATAGAAACGCCGGGCCTCTCGAAGGTGCGTTCGGGAAGCCCGGCCTTGCGCTGGGTAGCTTTGTTAGGAGCAGCCGATCGTTCAGCTACTGCCGATTGTGAGGTGGGTGTTCGGGTTTTTGCTGCTCCGGTTTCTGTTGGTTAGGCTGTTGCCGCTGCGTCTCTTTTTGCTGACGTTGCTGCAGCTTCTCCGCTTGCTGATCGTGCTTCTGCTGCATCTGCTGAACTTGCTGTTGATGGCGCTGCTGCAACTCCTGCTTGCGCTGAGCGTCGGCGTTGCGCTTTTCCAGTTTTTGCTGCTCCTGCGCCTGTTTCTGCTGCATGCGCTGGCGTTCCGTGTCCTGCAGCTGACGGAGCTTTTCCTGTTCGCGCTGCTGCTTTTCCATCACGGCCGGATTGACGCGATCCGCATTAGGCGGACGGTTTTCATTGGTCCGCACTTTGTCCGGGGGCCGGTTTTCGTTCGGCCGCACGGTCACGTCAGCGGGTGGGCGATTTCCCGGACGGTTCACTTCCACTTCCGTGCGATTGTCGCGCCGGTTGTCCTTGCGATTGTCTACGCGATTGTCAGGGCGATTGTTGGGCGGGCGGTTTGCATTATCGTTGCGAAGGCTTGGCGCCGCGCCGCGGTTTGAAAACTCCGCCGGCCGCAACATCAGGCCTGCCGTGGTTCACCGAAGCGCGCAGAGCCCGTTCCGAGCTCGCCGCGCTCTGATGCTGAACCTGCTCGGTGGTCATGGCAATGTGGTGCTCGCGCGCAGCTGCTAATTCAACAGATGTCGGCCGCGCCGTGGCTCCACCCGAACCGCCGTTGAAGCTGACACGATTGACCGTCGTATTGTTGTTCACGACGGTAGTGTTGTAGGTGTTGTGCACCACAGTGACGTTCACGTTGGTTACGCTGCGGTTGTAAAAATATCTGCCGCTGCTCCAGTAGCCGCCGTAAAAGCCGGTGCCCGGATAACCAAAGCCGTAGTTAATACCGCCGTAGAAGCCAACGGCCGGGCCCCAGTAGCCTGCATACCAGGCATAAAAGCCGTCCTGCCACGCCCAGTAGCCCGGTGTCCACAACAAGCCTACTTCTGGCGGCAGAACCCAGGTTCCAGGAACCCAGTAGTATCCATCGTCGCCATACGCCCAATAGCCCGGGATCCAGATGTATCCGTCGCCAGGGCAGATAGGTTGTTCATAGAGGGGGAGGACCGGGGGCCCGATCCTGACGGAAATTCCAACAGCGACTTGTGCTTGAGACTGAGCCGGGAGAGTCAGTGTTCCGAGTATAAGAAACAAGGAACAGATCAGTTTTGCGAAACGCATGATTCTCACCTTTCTGGCGTTCGCTGGGCCTTCTCGAGTCTCCTTTGGACGGCCGACCGCCATGGGGCCGCCTTATTAGTTAGATGCCTTGTAGGATGGAAGAAAAGCCTACGGAAGACACTGAAAATACAGCAGTTAACAAGAGAAATCCCAAGAATTAGTAGGCGAGGCTGGGCGACTGCTGTAACCAAGCGTCACTGTCGAGCTGCTTCAGCATGAATTCGGCGACGTCCGCGCGGGAGATTTTCGAAGGGAAAAACCAGTGGCCGATCTTTGAACCAGCACGGTAAACGCCCTTCCGCAGGCCGTTCGTCAGCGCCGCGGGACGAACGATGACCCATTCGAGGCCGCTCTCGCGGATGATGCGTTCCTGCACTTCCTTGTCCGCGAAGACACCACGCAGGAGCAGAGGGATGATCACCAGATTGTAAAAAAGACCGAGACGCCCGCGCGTGTCTCCGACGCCGAGGGAAGATTCACAGATGAAGCGCTTCACTCCGTGGCGCTCCATGGCGCGAACAATGTGGCGCGTACCACTGGAGAGTACAGTGCTTCGCCGGAAGAGGAACAGGAGAGCGAGAATCGGGACGCCCAGCGAAACAATGCGCGACACAGGCTGGTGAATCGGCGCAAGGCGGACAGCAACCTGAGTCAAGAGGGTAATGAGGATAAACATTGGCACTGGCAGGCGCACTCCCAGAGCGGAGAGCGCGGCATCCTGTCCGGAGACGGCTTGCGCTACAGCATCCTCATTGAGGATATCGCCATGCACAACGCGGAGATTTTCGTGAGTGGTGCGGAACTTCGCCGGATTACGCACAAACGCCGTAACGAGATGGCCCCGTGCGAGGGCTTGCTCCACGAGCTGGCGGCCGGTCCCACCACTGGCGCCGAAGAGGGCGATTTTCATGGGTCTTGTCGCCATGCCTTTAGTACGCTTGCGCGGAAGGCTTTCTTTCAAGACAGAAGCGCAGAGGCACGCATTTTCTCCTGCCTAACCGAATATTTGGATACGCGAATTTTCACTAAATTCGCGTGGCGGCTGAATAGTCCAGGACTTCCCGCGCAGAGAAATTATTAGCGAACAAGACTCCACGGATAAATTCCAACATTGATTTTCATAATCACGTAGCTGAATCCGCCCGCGTCAGGCTTCGGTTGATGTGGCGTATCCGGCGGAATAAGCAGGCAGTCACCGGCCTTCACTTTGAACGTTTGGCCGCCGATGATGGGCTGCCCGCGATACTCGCCGGGAATCACGCCATCCTTATCAACAAGGTTTTGGCGATTGGCGATTTTTCCGCCAACGATCATTTCCCCCGTGCCGCCTGTAATGACGTAAAAATCGTATGCGCCGGCATGCATTTCGGCGTCGTCCCAAAGGCTATTGACTTTTGTGAGGCTGAGGACCGGCTGCTCACGGTGTGCGCGATAGAGCTGAAAAATGCTGAAGTTGCGCGTGGAAATGTGCACGGGACCGCCGCCGAACGATTGCGAGCTGCCTTTGCCTGCCTCTTTCAGCGCTTTCGATGCGACTTCGGCGAGATCGGCGTGTGCTTTGTGAAGATCGTCGACGCTCCAATAAGTCGTGGGAGGCGCGTCAGGCGCAAGTGCGGGCTCGCGAGGAGAGTTGTAGTTGAAAGGCATGACTTCGGATTTTTGTTCTTGCGCGAGCGCGGAAGGAACAAGAGATAGATTATTGCGCGTGACGTCCGGCTCGGACTTGAAAGCGTATCCCGCGATGAATCCGGCTAACACCGCAACTAGAGCGATTGCCATATTTTTACGACTCATGTGCTGATCCTCCGTTGATGAAATCATAGAAATTCATTTTGCTCGCGCGGTGGACTGGCCCCGATCATTTTTTCTCTGCCGGTTTTTCCGATTCGAAGCGAATCTCCTTCAGCATTTCCGACTGCCGATACAACTCAGTTTTTCCGGGCGGAAATTTGTTTCTGCTGAGCATGAACGCGAGAATGTCCGCATCCTGCTGGCGTGTCAGACGGCCCGGATTGGTTTGCGGCATGGTTTTTCGAATGCGATCGAACAAATCGCCGAGTGTGAGGCCATTCCAATTGGAAAGAAAGGCACCGCCCGTCAAAGGCGGAGCGGACTCGCCACCCGTGAGTTGATCGCCATGGCACGCAGCACATTCCTTGCGATAAACGGGCTCGCCGCGCTTGGCTTGCTCTTCGGTATAAACGCCGTCCCAGACAGAACGCACAGGCGGAGCCGACGGTTCTTGTGCGCGGACGAAGCAAAAAAGGAAAAGCGCACAGCTAAGAGTGGCTGTGCTACTTATGCGCAGAAAATTCATTCAGACTCCGAAGGCAGCGTGTACGCGATGTACTCGCCAGAATAAGGGCCGCCGCCGACTGCGACCACGATGTATTGCTTGCCGTTGTGCAGGTAAGTCATCGGCGACCCGGTCTGCGGTGCTGGCATGAACACGGCACCAACTTCCTTGCCTGTTTTTTTGTCGTAAGCGCGAAGCATCGCTCCGCGCGGATGATCAGAGGTCGTCGTCACTTGTCCTTCGCCCGCGATGACAAGCGACTTCGTGACAAGCGTGCCGATGTTGTAGGTTTCCTGCCCTGTGCGCGGAATCGTGAGGCCTTTTAGCGCGGGAGAATTGCGCACAACGTCAGGCGTCTCTCCGTGCGCAATTTGCCAGACAATTTCCCCGGTATCGAGACTAATGGCGGAGATGGTTCCGTACGGCGGCTTCATCAGCGGCAGTCCATCAACGTTCATCGGAACATATTCGCTTCGTGGACCTTTTTTCGGCTTCGGAGAATCGGCGCCGGCATTCTCTCCCGGGCCGCGAAGAATTGTGACCTCTTGACCTGCTGTGCCAGCAATGTAGGCAATGTCAGAAACATCTTTGGGCGCGGCAACCAGACCGATGGGCTCGACGCACGCGTTGCACGCATAAATGTAGGCGACATGCGTTTCCGGATCATAAGAGCCTCCCGGCCAATTCGTTCCGCCGGAAGCTGTGCCGATCGTCAGCGTGCCGAGCGGGCCCTCGAGTCTGCTGACCGTAGGCGGCGTGAAGACGGGACCGAGATGATATTTTGAAGCGATCTCTTTGGCGCGATTGCGCAACGCAGGAGTGAAATCAATCAAATCGTCCACGGAAACTCCGTTGCGGCTGTACGCGGGAGGCCTTGAAGGAATAGGCTGCGTCGGAGAATACGTTTCGCCGGGAACGTTGCCGACTTCAACGGGCTTTTCAGGTATGGGCCACACTGGTTTCCCCGTGACGCGATCAAAAACGTAGAGAAATCCCTGCTTGCTGGGCTGCGCAACCGCTTTAACTGCTTTACCACCCACCGTAATGTCCGCAAGAATCGGCGCGGAAGAAATATCCATGTCCCATAGCGGATGATGGACAAGCTGGAAGTGCCACTTGCGCTCGCCGGTTTTGAGATCAACGCAAACGAGCGTTTCGCCAAATAAGTCATTTCCCGGACGGTGGCCGCCGTAGAAATCGCTGGTGGGAGTCTCCACCGGCAAATAGACAAGACCGAGCTGCTCGTCCACCGTAATTTGCGTCCAGACGCCGGTGTTGCCGGTGTATTCGGCGGAGCCTTTTTCCCAAGTGTCGTAGCCGAATTCACCTTTCTTGGGAATGGTGTGAAAAATCCAGAGCCGCTTGCCGGTGCGCACGTCAAAACCGCGCACGTAGCCTTTGTTGTTCCGCATGCTGCGCGGCGTCATGCCTTCGCGAAACGCGGCGCCGATGATAATCGTATTCCCGCCGACGACGGGAGCCGATTGCATGCCGATTTCTCCGGTGACTAGATCCGGAAAAATTTCCTGATCGTCATCGAGTTTGAGATCAACCATTCCGTCTTTGCCGAAGGAGCCCACGGGCTGGCCCGTCCTCGCGTTGAGGCAAATCAGCCGATAGCCGGGCGTGACATAGAGAATCCGTTCTTCTTTTCCGTCCGACCAATACGCAAGCCCGCGCCCGGAGAGTTGGCGAGGAGCGGCGCCGCCGCGCTTGCCTTCATGCTCTCCGTGAATCCAAAGCAGTTCGCCCGTGCCGGGACCAAGTGCGATGACCGCGCGGCGCGAGCCGGCCGTGGCGTAAAGAACGCCATTGACCATGAGCGGCGTGCCTTCAAGTTTGTACTCGGGTCTGTCGCCAAAATTATCCGTCTTGATGCGCCAGGCAATTTCGAGGTCGTTGAAATTGGAGGCGTTGATTTGATCCAGCGGGCGGTACCGCGTGCCGGCGAGATCGGCCGCGTAGGTGGGCCAATCTGAATTTTTCAGTTGCGATTGTGGCGAGGCCGATGGAGAAAGAGTGCCGAGCGCCGCCGCGCACAGGAGCCCGACCTGCAACCGGAACGATTTCCGATCACGCATGTTTTCCTCCGCCGAAAATTTTTCTTCAAGCCATCTGCTTGATTTGATCGAGCGCCTGCTTGATTTTGGTTTTTTGTTCGTCGGTGACGTCGGAATTGGGCGGACGTTGATAGAACTGGCGCGTGCCCATTTGCAGGCTGAGCGCGTATTTCATCGGGCCATATTCATCCACGCCGCCCTCACGAAGCAACTTCATCGCAGCTTCAAATTTCGCTATCGGCTCATTGATATCTTTGCCGGCTCGCTTGGCGGCGAAAACAGCGGCAACCTGCTTCGTGAAATTGTTGCCTTCCGCGAGAATCGCGCCCATGCCGTGGTCGAGCGCATATTTCAAATTTTCCGAAGTCCCCGTGCGCATGTTGAGCTTGGGAAATTCCAGCACGAATTTCTGGTACACCTCGGGATCACTGACGGAATCCTTGATGCCCGCCAGATTCGGATATTTTTCCATGGCATGCAGCAGATCATGAGAGATCGGAACGCCCGTCGCGAAGGGAATGTGATAGAGATTGATCGGAATCTTCACATTTTCGAAGAGCATTGAAAAATATCTTACAAGTCCATCGAGTCGTGGGTGCTTGTAATAAAACGGCGGAACAATGAGAAGGCCGTCGGCCCCGTTATCCTCCGCGTGCTTGCAGAGCTCCAATGTCTCCGGAAAGTTGGACGTGCCCGGGCTGACGATGATGTTCAGTCCATTGCGGTACTTGAAAGCGGTCTCGGCAACTTTTTTTCGCTCGGCCACGGAGAAGGAGGGAAATTCACCGGTCGTGCCGAGAACCACCACGCCATCCGCTCCGTTGGATTTCAAATAGGCAAGTACGTCCTTGTAAAGTTCCTCGTCGAATTTAAGATTCTTGTCGCAAGGTGTCGAAGCCGCCACCCAAAACAAAACTTTTTCGGTCGAAGGTGCGGGAACATCCGCGATGCTGGGCAAAGCAGCTGAAACTTCAGGAAGCTTGACGCCGCTCGCAACTCCAACCGCGGCCGCAGCTCCCACCGAGCCGAGAAAAGTCCTTCTCGTGGTTTGCATAATACCCTCCCTTGAACCGCGGGGAAGTCTATGCCAGTGAGAGCACGCAAACAACGATTTCGTTAAGGCAGAGCACTAGCCGGGAAGAGGCTAAGAAAATCGCGCTGCGAAAATGGAATCAGGGGCCGCAAGGAGAGACGGCCCCTGATTCAAGGCAGCATCCGTCTGGTCTCGGTGCTGCATGCGCTACGAAATTCCGGCTAATCTGAATCCGCAAACGCCTCAGCGTTTGCGAACCTTGTCCGCAATGAGCACGGGATTCGGAGCGCTCACGAAGAGCAAACCACGCAGTGAAACCGTATTGCCATCCGCAAGGCCGCTCACGTTTGCCACGTTCTCGAACTCGGTCTCGGAAGAAGTCTGCACTTGAATCAGGCTGACACCCGCCGAGGTGAAGATACTCGGCAGATTTCCGACGTTGAAATTCGAGCCCGACACGCTGCCGGACACTGTCGCCGTAAAGCGAGTCATGCGCAGCCGCACGCGATCCGTCGTTACGGTGATCGGCGCAGGCGCCGGGCCGCCGCTCATGGAGCGGACACGCACTTGAACCGTTTGTCCGGGCAAAAGTTGAGAAGTGTCAGTCGCACTGATAAACGCTTGCAACAAATTCGAAGGAACATTCAGCCCGTCTGAATCTACTTCGAACGAAACGCCGCCGGTTTGCAGCATGACGGTGATCGGATTGCCCACGGCAACGTTCGCCACGTCGCGCAACTCATCGATGACGACCACTTCGAATTGGGTGGCACTGTCCACCTTGAACACGACGCCGTCGAGTTCGTCCTCGTCGGCTTCGGCGACGTTATCCTCGAGCTCCACTTTCTTTGCGAGGAAAGTTCCGCTACCCATCAGGAGCAGGTCTACTTCAACGGATTGTCCGTCTACCAAACAGGAAAAATTGGCCGCTTGGCAAGATTCGAAATCTTCGAACTCGGTGTTGTTGTCAGTGGTGACGGTTATGGTCCCAAGATCCGTCGTTTGCAGAGTGAATTGATTGTTCGCGGGGCTCTTTACGATCCCTTCGACATCATCCACGTCCTCAAGCTCGCCTTCGTTTTCGTTTGCTTTCGTCGTTTCGGTTGCAGTGACGGCCCCCGCCGTACTGAAGTCAACGCCAAGCGTGCTGGAAAGAAGAGTGTTCAGATTTACGTCTACGAGGATTCCATTTTGTGTGCCTGCGGCAACCGTGAAGTTGCCGGTCACCGTTGCGGTGAGCGTGCCGCTCGGCTTGATTTCGCAAACCGCGCCGTTGGCGCATCCGGCCAGCGCGGCACCCGTGTTGTTCATGAACGTGAGCTCGGGGTTCGCGAAAGTGAGCATTAGGCTGGTGTAATTGCCCGCCGGAATACTCAGCGTGCTAAGGAAGGCAGCTTCCGTTTCCAGTTTTTCCACTTCAATCCGAACCGGAGACTTGCCCGCCAGCAAATCCACATTGCCTGGCGACAGCACCGCACCAGTCACGGAAACTTCGAACGAAAGGACCGAAACGTCCGCAGGTGGAGCATCCGTAATGGAAAGGCTCATCTGCGCAGCTTGCGCCCCGGGCGGCGGTGTCATTGAACTCGAACCACTGCAACCTGCAATAAATGCGACCAGAAAGATCAAAGAGCTTATGAGTGTGAGCGTTTTGCGCGTCATTAACTTCTCCCTTTAACCAGCGAACAAGACTTCGAGTTACCTGATGGCAGGCCAATCCGCACTGGACAGGGGGCACGGCAGGGCTGGGAGCGCTGCTACGTTCTTTGGAATCGAGCAGTCTGTGGGCCTAGAAGCCCTCGAACTATGAAACTATAAGAAGTCTAGAAAAGAATCTTGTCAAGAGTTGTCACGAAGATGTCAAAACGGTGTTGAACCTGGCGAGCCGGAAATCGAGGCGAATCGCCTGAATAGGATTCCAACTGATTGATAAAAGAGAGTTTACTTGCCCAAATCGGAAGGGATTGCCTACGGTACTAGGAAGGCGGAGGCTTGGCGGTTACGGCAGGATGAACCCAAATACGCTCTTCTAGCCAGCCATTCCTGCATCAACGACCCGTCCCAGCTGGCCAGCGGAGCTTCCGAGAACCTGATGCGGGTTGTCGGAGCCGAATTGTTCACCCCAGAGAATGTTGTTTCGCTTGAACGAGCGATCGCTATACAAAAAATATTAGTGATTGAAGACGGCCGGGCGTTGCAAAGGGCACTGAAGCGGCTCTTCGAACCGGAAGGGTTTGCCGTTCAAATCGCCAACGACGGACTTGCCGCGCTCGAATACCTCAAAAATGCTCGCTTTGATCTGGTGTTGCTTGACCTCGGTCTGCCTGGAATGAGTGGGCGCGATGCGTGTCAGCAAATCCGGAAAGTCTCGCCGCCGGCTCTCCCGATTATCGTGGTGAGCGCGAAAACGGATGTTTGGGACAAAGTTCTCTTGCTCGAGCTGGGCGCGAATGATTATGTGACCAAGCCGTTTAGCCCGCGCGAATTGCTGGCCCGCGTGCGGGCCGCGTTGCGCGGAACCCAAGCCGCAGCTGCAACGGAGAGTTCGTCTTTGGTGAGGTTTTTGTGGATTTCGCGAAGATGGATGTAACCAGAAAAGGCGATCAGGTCGTAATGACCGCGCAGGAATTCAAAGTGTTGCGGTATTTTTTGCAAAATCCGGAACGGGTCATTTCGCGGGAAGGAACAGCACTAGGCTTGGCCATCGTACAGAAAATATGCGAAGACCATGGGGGCCGTGCGACACTTGAAAAAAGCGAGCTCGGCCACACCGTCTTTTGCATGACGTTGCCTCAGAGGGGTGAGCGATCTACAGACTGAGGAGCATGATCTGCGGAATCACCAGGCCCTCGTCTTCGCCATTTATGCGCCTTCACAAGAAAACTTTGTTGTGTCCTTTCTTCCAATTATAGAATCAAACGCCCGTGCGGCCCGGTGAACCCTTAAGTTCTGGCCCCCCTGCAAACATGGGGGCCTAAGGAGTTTACATGTCTGAACTGCAGCGACTCCCTACTCTACCTACTCAGCCATTCCGTCTCGATGTGCCGCTGCATGACCTTTTGCAGCACCCGTCCGAGGCGCCTCGCTCTCCGCTGCCGAAGCGAGAACAGGCCGCAACGCTTCCCACGCCAGCTTTTCCCCAGTTTCCGGAGCTATTCCACGAACTCGACGCGCAGGACATTGCCGAGCACGAAACGGTGCTGCGCACGGGCAAACGCCACTGGCCTGCGGATCGCATTCTGAAAACGATGCGCGGTTGGATGTTTCCTTATTTCAAGTCCCGGCTTCTGCCCGGGGATTTCCAACCGATCATCGCGTACCTATTCACGGAGTGGAAGTGCAACCTGGATTGTCATTATTGCTGGTCTTACGACAACCGAGTAAAAGGAATGACCGATGACACGGCGCGGCGAGCCATTGACTGGCTGCATTCGACGCCTTGCCGCGTGCTCGCGCCGACGGGCGGCGAGCCTCTGCTGCGTCCTGATTTCGTTCACAAGGTGGTTTACTACGCCGCGAAAAAGGATTTCTGGGTTTATCTCGCGACGAATGCGCGGCTGCTTCGTCCGGAAGTGATCGATCGCCTGGCCGATGCCGGCATAGCGACCATCAATTTTGCTTGTGATGCAATTAAGGAAAAGCCTGGACTGCCGAAAGCGTTCGAGCATGTGCAGAAAAACTTTGATTACCTCGTTCGCCGCCAATATCGCTACGGCTATACGATGTTCTTCAACACGAACATCTGCCGCACAAATATTGAGGATGTGAAAGAATTGGCGCGCATCGCGCACGACAACGGCATCTCCATTACATTCCACATCAACGAAGCGCCCATGATGGAGCAAGGCCACTTCAAGCACCTGCATGAGAACGACACGTACATTCGCCCGAACGATTTTGCGATAGTGGACGATTTGCTCGACTGGCTGATCGACAAGCAGCGTCAGGGCTGGAAGATGGTGGACTCCATCGCGCGGCTACAAAACATGAAGGGATTTATGCGCGGAGTTGGCGAGCACTGGGGCTGCCGCGCCGGGCAGAACTGGTTGATCATTCGCACGGATGGCTCGCTCGCGCCGTGTTTCCCGATGTACAAAGCACAATACGACTGGGGCACCGTCGAAAATCAAAAGTTTGACCTGAAACAGCTCGCGGAAATGAAGCAAGGATGCGAGCCAAACTGCTTTTCGACGCTCGGGTACAACGTGGCGTACTGCTACAGCGCCGCGCGCGTCATGAAGTGGCTCTTGCTTCAGGCCCGCCATGGCTTCCAGGGCGTGACCGGAAGCTTCGATTCTACCTCCTAGCCGGCCGCCTGGTTAGAGACCTTTTAGGAGTTTGTAGAGCTCGTTTGCGGAATCGAAATCCGCTTCAAGCTCACGCGAGCCAAGTCTTTCGCGAAGATCGTCAATGCGGCGCGCGAAAAGATCGAGCGCGGAGGAGAGCAGCTCTTTGTTGGTGAGGATAATGTCTCGCCAGGTGGAGTAAGGGCTTCCTGCGAGTCGAAGAGTATCGCGCAATCCGGGACCGGCTAGCGTAATGGGCAGACCGTTTTCGTCGAGTCGATCGTAAAGAAAAGAAGCGAGTGCAACCGCCGCGAGCTGTGGAAGATGCGACGCGAGACCAACAGCATAATCGTGCTGCTCGGCACCGATCCAGAAAGGGCGTGCTCCTATTTTCTCCAGAATCTTCAGGAAAGCAGAAACTCGGGGGTCGCGCGGCGAGTCCGGGGTTTGCATTTCGGGCTCAGCGATGAGGGCGTAGCTGTTACGGCGGAACAAATTTTCGTCTGCATGCGAAACGCCCGAAACTTCTTTGCCCGCCATGGGGTGGCCGCCAAGAAAAATCGGGCCGCCGGTGAACAGTTCGGCGGCGGCTTGCACGATGCGGTGCTTGGTGCTGCAAGCGTCGGTGACGAGAGCGTGACCCGGCACGTGACGTGCGATCTCCGGAAGAAGATCGAGCGTCGCGCCGACGGGGAGTGCGATGTAAACCAAATCAGCACCGCGAAGCGCGGGTGCGAGATCGCCGTGAAACGCATCGTCAATCATCTGCAGCGATCGAGCTTCGCGGAGGACTTCAGGGCGATCCCAGCCGGCGATTCGAATGCCAATAGTGTCGTTTCGAAGCGCAAGCGCGAACGAGCCACCGATGAGCCCGGTACCGAGGATGGTCACGCGCTGAATGAGATGTTGGGACATGGATGAGAGAGTTTACAGAGAACAGCGTTCAGTTAAAAGCGAGAGAACCTGTCTGCGAAATCGAAGTCGTACTCTCCCCGCATAAGTAACGTCAGGCCATACGTCGGCCGATGGCAGGGGCAATGATGCGAAGCTCGGCCATGAGCTGCGTGAATGTTTCAGGCTCAAGGGATTGCGCGCCATCGGACAGGGCGTGCTCCGGATCGTTGTGAACTTCGATGAGCAGGCCGTCTGCGCCGGCAGCAACGGCGGCGCGAGCCATGGGAGGAACTTTGTCGCGGCGGCCCGTGCCGTGCGAAGGATCGCCCCACATCGGCAAGTGCGAAAGTTTTTTGATGACGGGAATGGCGGCGATGTCGAACGTATTGCGCGTGTAGGTCTCGAACGTCCGGATGCCGCGCTCACACAAAATGACGTTGTAATTTCCGCCGGAAAGAATGTATTCGGCGGAAAGCAAGAGTTCTTCCATCGTAGCGGAAAGCCCGCGCTTGAGAAGAACGGGCTTGCGAACTTCCCCGAGAGCGCGAAGCAGAAAATAATTCTGCATATTGCGCGCGCCCACCTGGTAGATGTCCACGTAGTGTCCCATCATTTCGACATGCGCCGGGTCCATGACTTCGCTGATGGTGAAGAGGCCGAACTTGTCGGCGGCTTCACGCATCATCTGAAGCCCTTTTTCGCCGAGGCCCTGAAAGGCATACGGAGAAGTGCGCGGCTTGAAGGCGCCCGCGCGCAAAATTTTTGCGCCTGATTTTGCAACGGATTCGGCGATGGCATGAATCTGCTCGCGCGATTCGACGGAGCACGGGCCCGCAGCAACCACGACATCAGGACCGCCAATTTTTACGCCACGTCCGAGGTCGATGACCGTCCCTTCGGGCTTGAATTGTCGGCTGGCTAGTTTGAAGGGCTGCGTGATGCGCATGACTTCGCGCACACCTTCGAGCAGCTCGAAATCCCGGTGATCGAAATCGCGGTGCACGCCGACCGCTCCGAGAACCGTGTGCGATGCGCCCGTGGAACGATGCACGTCAAAACCGCTGGCGATCAGCCGGTCAATTACATTCTGAATTTGGGCGTCGGTCGCGCCCTCTTGCATCACAATGACCATGATTTACGCGTTCTTCCCTTCCCTCGACCAACAAACTTTTCGGTAATTCTCAAACGATTACGAATCCTTATCCGCTTTGCCATCGGGATGCATGGCAGAACGCTCCGCAGCGCGGGCTTCGTCAATGATGCGTTCAAAGAGACGGCGAATCGCGGCATCCGTGAGCGGGCCGCGATTGTTGCGTTCCGCGTTTTCAAGAACTTCTTTTTCGCGCTCGGGCTGATAGAGCGGCAACTTTTGCTGCTGCTTGAGCTTGCCGATTTCGAGCGCGCAGCGCGAGCGTTCGTTGAGCAACTCGACGAGTCTTTGATCGAGGTCGTCAATGCGGCGCCGCCAATCACTGAGATTCATGACGCCACCTCTCGCTTCGAGAGGCCACTCTGCGCTGCATGTTTAAGCGAACGAATGCGCGCCGCAAGCGCCGCCGCTGCTGCGTCCGCGGAGGTGGAATTTTCGATTTCGGAAACGAGTGCGGAGCCGATGGCGGCGGCGTCCGCAAGACCACCGAGAACGGAAACGTGGCCGGGTTGCGATATTCCGAATCCGACAGCAATGGGCAATTGCGTCAAGACCCGCGCGCGGCGAAGAAGAGCCGGCAGATCGTCGGGAAGCGAATCTTTTGCGCCCGTGACTCCAGTGCGGGAAATGAGATACAGAAAACCGGAGGAAACTTCGGCGATTCGTTTCAGACGATCGTCCGTGGAAGTAGGAGCGCCGAGAAAAATTGTGTCGAGATTATGCGAACGAATGATGCGGCGGTAGTCGGCGGATTCTTCCGGAGTCAAATCCGTGGCGAGAACACCGTCGGCACCGGCTTCCGATGCCGCTGATGCGAATTTCTCGAGACCCATTTGAAGAATTGGATTGTAGTAGCTGAAAAGAACTAGAGGCACGTCACTGGACTTGCGAATTTGGTGGACAAGATCGAGCACACCGGCAAGGGTTGTGCCGGATTTGAGAGCACGCTCGGATGCACGCTGAATGGTAGGGCCGTCAGCGAGAGGGTCGCTGAAGGGGACGCCAAGCTCGATGATGTCGGCACCAGCTTCGGCCAATGCTGTAACAAATTTCAGCGTTGCGCTGAGCGATGGGTCGCCGGCGGTGATATACGCAACGATGCCCATCTCGCCGCGCGTTTGCAGCTCGGCAAAACGCCGTGAGATACGAGTCGTAATGGCGGCCGCAGCAGGCATGAGTGAATGGAATAGGTTATCACCAAGACGGACTGGGTGCAGTCTCGCGAGCGTCAGAAAGGCAAAATGGAACCCCGATTCTCTAAGGGCCCATTGCCGGTCCTGCGACGGATTTGATTACAACTGGGCCGCGCCAGTTCAGTGGCGGAAGAGGCTATCCACCGCGCGCCTGAGATGTTCGATTTGATGATTCTGGATGAGGCGAATAACGATAAACGCGGCGATCGCGGCGATGGCGATCACGAAATCTCTGCGCACACGCTGCCAGCCACCCTGTCTGTATCCGGCACGCAAATAGAAGAACAGGGCGGCGAGAATGCCGCCAAAAATAAGAATCGCGAGCGCGATGGCAATGACGTCAATCGTGTCAATCCGTAGATGGATAGCAGGCGGCATGGAGTCTTGCTGGACGGCTTGGCGGGAATCATAACAAAATCCACTCAGACAAGACGCGCTTAAGACCGGTGTTACGGTTCTGAGCGGCAGGCAGCCGAGTGCTCCCTAGGCGCGCACCTCGTC